>OGOU01000254.1_pt1 | contig 52950 bp, 48 predicted proteins | sample 1552721 | NCBI WGS metagenome assembly OGOU01 (sample SAMEA2580176, study PRJEB22360) | human gut metagenome | biome: human gut; feature: human-associated habitat; material: faeces | place: Denmark | collected 2008/2010
CTTCACATACATAGTAGTAGATCCACCACCATCCATATTAAGTGCATATTGAGGATTGAAATGCTTTTTGAGGAATAAGGTTACTTCTTTTGCGCTCATACCTTCCGCCTTACCAGCCCAGCGCCCATCAATAGTGACTAACAACAAATCTTTATCCTCTGTCACAGCAACCACCGTACGAGGATGACGTACTCCTTGATGTCTGCGATAATCTTCATAGTCAAAAGACTCCAATTGTTCCATAGTATAATTACCAACAAAAGTTTCACCTAACGGATTGTAATCGTCAATCAGTGTGGGGGCACTAGCTAACAAATACTTTGCAGAATGTTGTTTATATGTATCAATTGCAGCCTTTCCATTTCTGCCGCCATATATAATTCCAATATCAGATTTTCCATCCGAATAAAGCGCACCATCATGTTTCCAGTATCGTAAATGTCCCTCCGGTAGTGTCACTTCAGAGATATTAGTTCCATTGATACGAATATAAATAGCTTCCTGTTCATACCCACCATTAATACCACCAATAGCCCCACGTACTTGTGCTGTAGTTGAAAGAGAATCTCCATTATTATATGTAAATTCAACTTTGTACTTATTGGAAAGTAAATCAATTTCCAGCACATTTACAATCTGTTGAGCCTTACTCACATCGTCATACCGTTCATAGTTATAATAAATAAAACCATCATCGATAGAATCAATTTTCCATTCATCTTGGACATTCTTCTGTAGAGTCGGAACTTTTACAACGGAAGGGTTGTCCGGTTCGTCCGGTTCATTTGGTGTTACCGGCTCTGTAACATCCGGTGTTTTGGGGTCATCATTGATCCCATCACTTCCACAAGCGACAACTAGACAAAAAAATACGGATAAAAAAGCAATTGTTAACTTCGTAAACTTCATAATATAATTTTTTAAATAAACATATAGATTCCCTATTCGTATCATTACTTATCATTAAAAGATTTCAATAATGGAGTTACGCCTGAAAGATCCCATATATCTGTAGACCAACCTATTTTCTTAGCAGCATCTACACTATTTTCCGTAGTAATACCATGGCAAATTGCAGTTTTATTGTTACCCCAATCATAAGTTCCGGCAGTATTAGCATCGGCCCCCGTCATACCTTTGTTGGGTCCCCATGCGATAATCATATCTTTTTTCGCATAACAATCCGTAGCCTTCGTATAGGTATTTGACTGCCATCCAATAACACGTCCTGATACAGGTTCACCATCAATCTGTTCATTCCAAGCGATACAACCTTTTATTGTAGGATTATTGCCATTAAGTCCTCCGGCAATACCACCTGCATTTCCTGTACTATAAAGAGTTCCTGTCGCAAAACAGTTTTCAACAACTACAGCATTCCTTGGTTCAGCAACAATACCACCGGCACGAGAAGACCCGATTACTTTTACATCTGCATAACAATTCCGTACAGTACCTTTAGCAAAAATGCCACCAATACCACCCACTTGCTGTATGCCACTTACAGTACCAGACACATATACATTTTCAATCAAACACTCCAAAGCATTTGTTCCCAAATAACCGGCAACAATACCCGTACAAGAAGAACCATATCCAATAACTTCCGCATTTTCAAAGCGCACATTACGACATGAACCATTCATTACCCCAAAGAAACTGGCGTACCGAGAACTGATCTCACAATGTAAATTTCTAATCGTATGTCCCTTACCATCAAAATGAATCTTTATATCAAAACGGTCAACAGGCTCACCCGTATTCAGCGGTTTCCAGTCAATGCCAGTCATATCAACATCATTCGTCATTTCGAAATAATAAGTTTTATCAAGTTCTACAACAGACATCATGTTCCTCATATGATTCCTATTGCTAATCAAATAAGGATTATCAACCGTTCCATCACCACCGTCAAATAAAGAAGAAGCTGCAACATAGATCACAGTAGACACTGTACCTTCGCCTTCATGATCATACTGTCCATTTCCAACCGGATGATTCACTACGCCTTTACCTGATGTCCATAGCGTGGAAGAACTTCCGTCAGCCAAACAAACCGCATTCTTCATCCCCAATGTTTTGGCAATAAAAGCTGCCTCCTCAAGTGTTGCACCATCAGCATTTCCCGTTATAGCACCATCAATAGTAAGCAGCATCATTTTTCCCTGAGCAGTTATCCCAATCACAGACCGAGCCATACGTTGTGTATAAATAGCATCTTGAGGAAACGAACACACTTTCCCTTCCATAAGTAACATTGGACCTGATGCTAAAGCTGATTCATATTCATCTTCCACATCCGTATAATCTGAAAACGTACAAGACTTCACATCTACAGAACCTTCCGCATCAATAGCAATCACTCCGTTCACTTTACTGGCAGATTCGATCGTAGACGCAACCTTCACCACCTTATCCACCATAGTAAATGTAGACGGATTTCCGGAAATAGAATAACTGCCATTGATAGCAAACAATGCTTTTTTATCTTTAGCAATCATACTAGTTTTGGCAGGAGTATCACATACAGCAACTCTGGTAGAAAACATAGTCGTCGGATATACCACATAAGAAACGCTTTGGGTAGTCCCCCACATGCTCGCTTGTGCCGTACAAACAGCTGCCCCGTTACCTAAATCCGTTTTTTCCCAAGATGCTCTCATAAGAGCCAATGAATCCACATCCCATTTAATTTCTTGGTTGAAATCTTTTTTCAACATTTCGCTATAATCTGAATTATCTCCAGAGTCACTACAACTATAGACTAACGCCAATAGAAAAGACATATATAAATATTTCATTTTCATTATTTTCTCCATTTAAAATTAAAAAATAAGTCCATCATTCCAACCCGGGTTCTGCGTTAATGCTCCATTGGTTAAAACACGATCCTTTGTTGGTATCGGGTACAAGTAATCCTTGTCCTCATTCCATACTCTTTTGATACTTTGATGAATAATCAAATTACCACTTGTCTCATGATCCAAGCTAAGTTCACCACCTATCTCAAACTGATCTACACAAGAAGAGTTTCCTTTATCAGTACTCAAATACAGATAAACATCATTCGTTCCATCACCGTCCAAATCATATTCACCCGGACCGGGAAAATAAATACCAAGAAATGGTTTTTCAAATATTTTACCTTCCTTCCAACGCATGATATCATAAAGCCTTCCATTACCAGTTCTATAGCGCGTTCACGTCTAATTTCAAGGATAATCCCCTGATTATCGTCACTTTCCACGTGCGGATACCACTCCTTCAAATAAGGGTCCGGATTAGCATTTGCTGTTGCCATTAATAAATTCGGCATATTTACACGAGCCCTTAGCTTATTAATTGTTTTATTCAAATCATCCTGAGTCAATGTCCCCAATTCTGCTTTTGCTTCCGCACAATTCAAATAAACTTCGGCTGTACGAAACAATGGCAAATCAGATTCAGAAGACATATCATATTTAACTCCACAATCGTACTTCTTCAGATGATACCCTAATTTTGCCAACTTAAAGTTTGGCAGATATTTTTTCCCGTCATCACGTACATATCCTGCTGCACGAATCGTTTGTGTCAGACGTGGATCACGGTTTTTCATCTCTTCCACAAATCCAATAGTCTCATAATTACTCTTATCTGTAAAACGAGAACCATCTTTCATCAGATAAGAATTAACAAAACGCTTTGTCACACCTGAATTTGCCTCACCAGGAGAATTGCAAAATGCCTGTACAATATTAGTCAATCCCAAAGCTGCATTGTAATCTTTCGCCAGGATTATTTCCGTGGGTTCAGCATTCAAAGAGCCAAATAAATTGAAATAAGGGGTAGAACCTGCCGTATAAACTGTATAACCACTCTCATTGATAAAGATATCCGATGCGGATGCACATTCACGAAGATACTTTTCCCAATCATTCAAACCATGATACTTTCGAAATGTACCTTCAAACAAACAAATTCTGGATTTTAAAGCCAAAGCAGTCCAACGAGTCACCCGGTATACATCTTTTTGTTTTCTCAAATTATCAATCGCGAAATCAATGTCCTCCAATACTTTCCCCATTACAAACTCACGAGAATCTCTAGGTTTACTCAAAGCTTCCGTATCAGCACTTCCAATCACATAATCATACCATGGCACATCTCCAAAACGCCTCACCTTTACAAAATAAAAATAAGCTCTAAAAAAACGTGCCAAACCTTCATAATGATTCCGTACTTCCTCATTCTGGCAACGATAAATGTTCTCCAGGCAGAAATTAATATCACGAAGGGCTCCCCAACCCCAACCATCGAAATTAGAATCTGTTTCAGGTATAGTGCGTTGCCCGCTAATCGCTTTTTCCAAGATAGGCTGAATAATTACATCACCGTAATCTTTAAACACTCCTGTACCCGAAATACAAGCGACATAGAAATTGTTTGAATACAATTCTAACTCGTTTTCTGTTGTAAAGAATGTTTCCGGTGTAATTTTATCTTCCGGAAATTTATCCAAAATACTTTCACAAGAAATCATTGCCATCAGAGGCAAGAGCATCCATATTTTATATTTTATACTACTCATATTATCCTAGTTTTTATTTTCCATTAAAAAGTCACATCAATTCCAAATGAATAGGTCTTACTCATTGGATAAGAAGTCACGTTCGTATGACCACTTTTCCAGCTCGTAGAAGCCCCAGCATGTTCCGGATCAATATAATTACTATGTAAAGGGCTGAATGTAAAAAGATTCTCTCCACTAAAATAAACCCTGACACGTTCCATATGCAAAGCCTTTATTTACAGATATATTTAATTATTTAGAAAGTAAATTCTCAGATGAAAATGAAAATGCAATTTTAAGAGATGTTGTTATTCCAGAAGTAAGAGGAATGAAGGTTGAAGAAGCTAAAAAAGCTCTTGAAGATGCAGGATTAACATCTGAAGTTTCAGGAAATGGAGGAACTGTTAAATCAATAACTCCTTATCCAGGATATTCAGTTAAAGAAGGTGCTAAAGTTACTTTAAACACTGAATCAGAAGGAGATGGAGCAAATAAAGTAATAATGCCAGATTTAAGTGGATATTCAATAGAAAATGCAAAAAGTCTCTTAGATAAATTAAGTATTAAATATGAAATAACAGGCTCAGGAATTGTTAATAGTCAAAGTATACCAGCAGGAGAGCTTATAGAAAAAGGAACAATAACTAAACTTCAACTTCAATCAGAAGTTAAAGATTAATAATTAAGCATTTTTTGCAATAAATAAAGCATTTTATTCACTTAAGTTGTTATAATTAAGATGATAGTATAAAATATATGCTGTAGAATACAAAATAGAGGTGAAAGCTATGAAGTTAAGAGAATTATTAAAAGGAATAGATTATGAAATAGTCCAAGGAAATATTGATTTAGAAATTAATAATGTAGAATATGATAGTAGAAAAGTTGAAAAAGAAGATATGTTTGTTTGCATAAAGGGTTTTCAAGCAGATGGACATAAATATGCTAAAGCTGCTATAGAAAAGGAAATAAATGCAGTAGTTTGTGAAGATGATATAGAAACTGATAATAAAACAGTTACTATTATAAAAACAAAGGATACAAGAAAAGCATTAGCAGTAATTGGAGCAAATTTATATGACCATCCAAGTAAGAAAATGAAGATGATAGGAGTTACAGGAACCAATGGAAAAACCACCACAACAGCAATGCTCTCTCAGATACTTATTGGCAGCGGCTTTGACCCGTCAGCCATCATAGGTGGAAAGTTGCCGTTTATAGGCGGCAACAGCTATGTAGGTCAGAGCGACATAATTGTATGCGAAGCCTGCGAATATGTAGATACATTTTTGCAGTTAAATCCGTTTATTTCTATTATACTTAACATCGACGCCGACCACCTCGATTATTTTAAAAATCTTGACAACATAAAAAAATCATTCAATAAATTTGCAAAGCAAACAACAGGTCTGCTTGTTATTAACGGTGACGACAAAAATACGCTTGACACTGTAAAAGATGTTGACATTGAAAAAATTACCTACGGTTTTGGCGAGGACTGCGACTACAGAGCGGTCAACATTTCTGCCGACAAAGGCGTACACGAGCAGTTTGACGTTTACTGTAAGGGCGAATTCCTTACAAATATTAAGCTGATAGTTCCGGGCAAGCACAACATTTACAATGCACTTGCGGCTATTGCAACCGCTCATTATCTCGATGCAACTCCAACCGAAATTGCCGAAAATATCCATAAATTCGGCGGTGTTCATCGTCGCTTTGAAATTCTCGGCACACCTGACGGAATCACCGTGGCAGATGACTTTGCACACCACCCGACAGAGCTTACCGCAACTCTCAATGCCGCTATGAGTATGGGATTTAACAAGGTGTGGGCAGTATTTCAGCCTCATACATTCTCAAGAACAGCCATTTTGCTCGATGATTTTGCCGAGGCTTTAAAAATACCCGATGTTGCAATTATTTCAGAAATTCTTCCCGTAAGAGAAACAAATACCTACAACATATATTCAACAGACCTCGGTGCAAAGGTGCCAAACTCTGTTTGCCTTGATACATTTGAGGAAATTACCGACTACGTCTGCAAAAATGCCAAAGAGGGCGACCTTATTCTCACTATGGGCGGCGGCAATGTTTATATGTGTGCAAATATGATATTAAACCAACTCAAGTACAATGAGGAAAACAAATAAAATACTTTCTGAAAAGTAAAATCAGCCTGACTTCATAAGAGGTCAGGCTGATTTAGGCTTATAAATATGATAAATATATCAATACCGTTAGCTTGGAATTAAATTTAGGGAAGATCTGTCACGAAAAATCGGACTGAAAAAATTCCTGACAGTCAGCAGATAAAAGTTGCTGAAATAATAGAAAATATTGTAGAAATAGCAAAAGACAAATAGTATTTTTTCCCACAATAATCGGATTTTTAAAATAATGTGGTATAATAAATTCATTATACTATAAATTTTTTGTTGGAGGCATAGAATGAGCATTTTAGTAGTGTTTACAGGAGGAACTATAGGCAGCTTAAATAATGACGGGGTAATATCTCCTGACTCATCCTCTAACTACAGACTGATTGAAATGTATAAATCCGCAGGAGGCAATGCAGATTTTGACACCGCTGCACCCTATACCCTGCTCAGTGAAAATCTCACGGGCGAATATTTCAGCTTGCTTTATAATTCTATTTTAGAAAATATCAATAGGGACTATGACGGAATAATCGTAACGCACGGAACCGATACCCTGCAATATACATCAGCGGCACTTTCATATTTCTTTGGATTGTGCCGCACCCCTATTGTGCTTGTTTCCGCAAATTATCCGCTTGATAACCCAAATTCAAACGGACTTAATAATTTTAAGGCGGCTGTTGATTTTATTTCATCGGGCAGCCACCGAGGGGTATTTACTGCTTACAAAAATGACAGCGATAACCCTAAAATTCACCGTGCCTCCCGTCTGCAAAATCACCTTGCATATGACGATAAGCTTTACAGCATTGACGATAAGTATTACGGAGAATTTATCGGCGAAGAATTTCGCAAAAACTCCGATTACTCGGAGAAGAGCGACGAATTAAGGCTTGATTTTATTCCTAAATTTTCTGCAGACTCGCCTATATTAAAAATAACTCCGTATGTAGGTATGAGATTTCCGGAAAATTTAGATAACGTTAAAGCAATTCTTCTTGAAAGCTATCATTCGGGAACTATAAATACATCAAATCAAGAACTAAAGAATTTTTGCCAGAGCGCAAAGGCTCTTTCCATTCCCGTATTCTTAACGGGAAGTAAAGCAGGATTTTTTTACGAGAGCAAAAAACTGTACTCCGAGCTTGGAATAAATGTGCTCCCCCCTGCTGCTCCGACAGCCGCTTATATTAAGCTGTGGCTGCTCAGCGAATATTACAACAGCAGTGAAGATATTTTTTCTGCATTTTCAAAATCGCTCGGAGGAGATTTATTATAAAATGAAACAAAGAGCAGTGCTTACCTAATTATATTTGTCAGTATTGAAAAAGATAAAATCAAGTGCTATAATATTTTGCAACAATTATATTTAGATAAAGGAAATAATTATGATTATTAAAAAAGCTGTTCTCCACATACTTGATTTCAATTCGGGTATGAGTGTTTTTTCACAGAATGAGCTCGACTGCTCAGATGATACAGTAAGTACATTTTTACAAAAGCATCTTGAAAAGCTGCACAGGGACTCTGCAAGAAAAGTGGGAAAATTCAATGCTGAAAGCGGATTTGCCGCCGCCCTGTCACAATACTGCGGCAAAGAGCTTGAGTTTATCGACTTTACTACACAAATTGCAAATGTTCTGTACGAAAATATTTCAATCTCCGACAGGCTCGACCCAATCGATTTAGTAGCAGTTGACTATGCAAAGGACGATGCAAATTACTTTGCGCTTCTGCTTATCACCAACAAATCCGCCTATACTCATCAGGTAATAACTGATGAAAACGGTATTCACAATGAGATTATGAAGCATTATGCAATTCTGCCTGCACCGTCACAAAAAATTGATTCGTATGCCATCATCAATACCGATTCAGGCGAAATTTATTTTTTAGACAAGAAACGTCAGATAGACGGCAAAAGCGTTGTTGTGCTGCCTGAAATTCTGCTTGAATGTTCAATAGGATTATCGACAAAGGAAGCCGTAAAAATCGTAAGAGAAGCCGCAAACGAGGTTGCGGAGGAATACGGAGTAAACTCAGCCGTGGCGGTATCAAAGGCGAAAAGCTATATTGCCGAAAGCTGCGAGGAAGCCGACACGATTTCTACCGAAAAACTTGCCGAGAATATTTTTTCTCAATCGCCCATTATGAAAGATGCATTTGAAAAGAAGATTGAGGAAAAAGAAATTCCTAAGGATATTAAGATTGAGCGCACCTCAGCCGTGAGGGCAAGCAAAAGTCAAAAAATAAAAACAGATACCGGCATTGAAATTACCGTTCCCGTTGAATATTTTGAGGACGACAGGTACATAGAATTTATAAATAATCCCGACGGCACAATTTCTATTGCCCTCAAAAATATAGGCAAGCTGACAAACAGGTGATTTTATAATGTCAGGAAAAACACATATGGTTTCAAGTATTTATAAGATGAAACGGAATATATTACGATACGTAGGCTGGTAACAAAAATGACAAATAAAGATATTTTAGAAATCGCATTACAGCAGTCGGCTTATGACTGCAACTGCAAAGCAGAGGACTTTTTATCAGAGCACAACATTGTGTCAATATCCAAAGCAAACCCAAAGGCGAGAAAATACATACCTCTGCCTTTGGAATGTGACCTCGTTTCATATGGAAACAATATTGTTGCCCAAACGAGTGAAAGAACGAAAGCGGTTGTAACAGAATATATTAACAAATATCTTGTTTACCATTGCTTTGAAACACCGAATATCAGTATGTTGAATGAAATGCTTGCACCGTTCGATTTGAAAGTCTGCTTTATGGCTGAGTATTTCCTGCCTGATATTACCAAATTAAAAGAGCATAGTTGCGGATATGAACTGCGTGTGTTGCAGAAACAGGATTTTGCAGACTTGTACTTGGAACAATGGAGCAACTGTCTAACATTTGACGATAGACAAAGAGATGTTCTGGCTGTGGGTGCTTATGATAATTATAAACTGATAGGGCTTGCAGGCTGTTCCGCTGACTGCGAATCAATGTACCAAATCGGCGTTGATGTACTTCCCGAATACAGACGAAAAGGTGTTGCTTCTGCCGTGACAAGTAAATTAGCTCTTGAAATTTTAAAGCTTGACAAGGTACCTTTCTATTGCGCCGCTTGGTCTAATATTAAATCGGTACGAAATGCAATCAAAAGTGGTTTCTATCCTGCGTAGGTGGAATTAACAGCCAGAGATACAGAATTTGTTAATAAAATGATTAAATAACTAAAGTTAGAAAATTATGACAATAAGGATAAATGAACGGGAGTAAATGTTATGCGATACAGCCCAATTAATTTGATGGATAATTAAATCAGAAAAATTTGGAAAAATAATTTAAGAAAATTAAAATAATGCTTGACAAATCAATATCCGTTTGATATAATTAGTATCGCTGATTGAGATTACAGCATTACGGCGACATAGCCAAGTGGTAAGGCACGAGTCTGCAAAACTCCGATTCCCCAGTTCAAATCTGGGTGTCGCCTCCAATTTTGTAAAAGCACTTCGCAAGAGGTGCTTTTACAAATAAATAAACACCGTTATGGGAGCATAGCTCAGCTGGGAGAGCATCTGCCTTACAAGCAGAGGGTCATAGGTTCGAGCCCTATTGTTCCCACCAAAAAGGGTAAAAGTGAAAGCCTTTGCCCTTTTTATTATGCGGATGTAGCTCATCTGGTAGAGCGCCACCTTGCCAAGGTGGAGGTAGCGGGTTCGAGCCCCGTCATCCGCTCCAATTAAACGCTTGCAATGCAGGCGTTTTTTGTTTTACTTAAAATTACACCTCAGCAAAAGTCAATTTGCTGAGGCGCTTTTTATGTGCCTTTTGGTGATATTTGCCGGATTAATTTCATTTGCATTGAGGGCTGCATCATAAATCAGCCTTATAGCTTTATAATCGGAGTTGTAAAGTCTGCTCCGAATTTTTTGGGTGGATTGCAGGCAAGGGAAAATACATCAGTTGCAAAGATTTCTGTGTTTAAAAGTCTTTGAATGTCGCCGCCCATAGAAGTTCCTTTTTTTACCGAGGTAATCACAGGCAGAGCACAGTTTTTTAGCAGGCCTGCTCCATTATCGGTAAAACCCAGTATTCTTGCATAGCTTGGAGAAAGGCTTTGAAGCTCTTTTGTTATTCCTAAAAGCGCACAAATAAAAATCCTTCTCAGCCTTGCCAGCGTGTATCTCTTGGATTTTACCGCAAATAATATTTCATTTACAGAATTATGATTCCTGACGGCAGCGTAAATTCGGTTCTCAAGTCCTTCTGTCACATCAGGAAGAGCAGAAATATCCTGTGCAGTCATAGAGCGGAGCTTATAGAGCAGTACGGTTTCCAGATTTTCGGGAAATGCAAGCTCACGGGGTTCAAATGGTGTGTATTGAGCTGCGCTTTCGCCTTTTTTTAACTGCTCTCTTATAAATGATGCAGAGGCAAAGTTATTTGAAGTCTTTGTGCTGTCGTGTTCAACGCCCACTCTTTTAATCGGCAGAGGGATGATTCTATCCGGCAGTGCCTTAAGGTATTCAACTGCAAGCACATTGTTGGGAGTTGAGAGCACATCAGCGATTTCATCGCCGCATATTTCACGCACGGCGCTCTCCATAGCTCTGGGATAGTACGAGCCACCCTGCATTTCCCTTGCCACTATAGCCTGCACAGCGGGATCTTTGTGCGCAAAGGCGGCGCTTTTCAGCAAATTAAGGTCGTGTGTTTCGCAGCCAAAGGCGAGATGATTTATGTCTGCAAAGGATGAGAGAATTTCTACTCCGCTCTTTGCAAACACCTCAGCGCTTGATACAGCATATACAACCGGTAGCTCAATCACGAGGTCAGCTCCGTTTTCAAGCGCAGACCTCGCCCTTGTGAATTTATCCGTCACTGCCACCTCGCCACGTTGAGTAAAGCTTGTGCTCATAATTACAGCAACAGGCTCTTTTGTGAGCTTTTTTGCTGTGTTTATTAAATATTTGTGTCCGTTGTGAAAAGGATTAAATTCACATATAATGCCAATAGCCATAGGTTTACCTCATATAAATAAAAATCTGTCAAATTTTATAAAAATCACTTGAAAACTATTGAAAAAAGTTTTATCATAATACTAACACTGGCACAGTGATTTAAATTGTCCGCAGATATATTATATATCAAAAATCACTTTCGGACAACTAATACAGTTGAAAGGATGAATAACAATGAAGGTACTCGTTATTAATGCAGGCAGCTCATCGCTTAAATATCAGCTTATTGATATGGACAACGAAAAAGTGCTTGCAAAAGGTAACTGCGAAAGAATAGGAACAGAGGGCGCTTTTATCGGCTTTAAGGCTCCCGATGGCACAAAAATTGAACGCAAAACACAAATGCTTAATCATACACAGGCTTTTGAGGCCGTTAAGGATGTTCTTATAGACCCTCGGTACGGTGCAATCAAAGACCTTTCAGAGGTAAGCGCTATAGGTCACAGAGTAGTGCAGGGCGGCAGCTATTTTGATAAATCGGTTCTTGTAACTGATGATGTCATCAAAAAAATTGAAGAGCTTGCTCCTCTTGCGCCTCTCCATAACCCAGCTCATATTCAGGGTATTAATGCCTGCACAAAGGTATTCGGTCAGGATATTCCACAGGTTGTAGTGTTTGACACTGCTTTTCATCAGACAATGCCTGAAAAGGCGTATATGTTCGCCGTTCCGTACAAATATTATGAAAAGTATGGCGTGCGCCGCTATGGCTTCCACGGCACTTCTCACCGTTATGTATCCGAAAAAATGGCTGAGCTTATGGGCAAGGACAAAAAGGATTTAAAAATCATAACCTGTCATATCGGAAACGGTTCTTCAATTACGGCTATTGACGGCGGCAAGGTTATTGATACCTCAATGGGACTTACTCCTCTCGGCGGCTTTATGATGGGCACACGCTCAGGCTCTCTTGACCCGTCTGTAATTACATTTATAGCTGAAAAAGAGAATGTTTCTGCTGAGGAAATGCTTAAGATTCTCAACAAGGAGTCAGGACTCCTCGGCGTATCGGGCGTATCTTCTGACGACCGTGATGTTTGTGCGGCTGAGCAGGAGGGCAACCACAGAGCTCATCTCGCTCACGAGATGCTTTATTATCAGATTGCAAAGACAATCGGTTCTTACTATGTTGCGCTCGGCGGCTGTGACGCTATTGTATTTACAGCAGGAATCGGCGAAAACCAGCCGATGCTCCGTGAGGTTGTATGCGATTATATTTCCTGCCTCGGCGTAAAAATAGATAAGGAGTTTAACGCAAAGGCAAAATGCGGTGTTACAGGTACACTTTCAACCCCTGATTCAAAAATCAGAGTGGAGCTTATTGCTACAAACGAGGAGCTTGTAATTGCAAGAGATACAAAGAATATTGTGGAAGCTCTTTGATTAAAAAAATGTTGTTTTACATAAAAAGGCGGCTGTGCACTGACAGTCGCCTTTTGCGTTTTATAAGAGTTATACGGAGTTCTTGGATATTGAGGTATCGGTTGCGTCGCTTTCTCTGAAAAGCAGTGAAATGCACCAGATTGCCGCAAGAGCAACGATGATGTAAACGATTCGGCTTATAATTCCTGTCTGACCACCGCAAATCCAAGCAACGAGGTCAAATTGGAAAATACCAATGCAGCCCCAGTTGAGTCCGCCAATAATTAAAAGCGTCAGAGCAATTTTATCAATCATTAGAATCCTCCTAAAAATATATTGTAAAAATATTATTGACGCTTTTAAAATATTTATACATATTTATTCAGGAAAAATAATCGGGAACAGCAGCATAAATATTAAGAAAATAATTCCGAGAGCTATTACAGTCAAACCGATAAAACGTGTAATTTTGATCGATTTTTCAAGCTTGTACTTTGAAATCATATTTTCTGTAGGAAACGGCAGCAGAATAAACATAATGCCGAGAATTGTACAGCTTGCAACGGTTATTAATCCTGCGGCTCTTAAAAAAGAAAAAAGGAAAATGCCGATAGGAATACCAAAAAAGCAAATCATATTAATCGCACTGAAAACTCGTCCAAATTTCTCAATTTTTTCATAAAATTTATTTGCCTTGCTGTGGCACTCCTCACAGCAGTATTGTTCAAAATAGGTAATTTCCTTTGCACAATAGTCGCATTTTTTCAAAATCTCAAAACCTTTCGTTCATCGTATAATATAATTTATTTTACCACAGTAAAAAAGATTTTTCAATGAAATCTATGTGAATGTATTATTTGGTATGTATATATTAGGAAGTTACGAATAAAATGCTCCGCCAGAGCATTTTTAGGGAGGGGAGATAGGGAAAATTGACTTAGAGAATAACGTTAAAAAGCATTTAAAAAAAAATTAAAGTTTTTTAAAATTTTTTAAAAAAAGTGTTGACATTTGAAGTTTGGTGTGGTATTATATATGAGCACTCGATGAGAGAGTGCAAAAAACAAAAACGCTGGTGTAGCTCAGTTGGTAGAGCAGCTGATTTGTAATCAGCAGGTCGGGGGTTCAAGTCCGTCCACCAGCTCCAGCAAAATGAGCCTACTGTTTAGGCAGTAGGCTCTACATATGGGAGAATTCCCGAGCGGCCAAAGGGGGCAGACTGTAAATCTGTTGTCACTGACTTCGGTGGTTCGAATCCACCTTCTCCCACCAATAAGAGAACAAGTGAAAGCTTGTTCTCTTATTTTTTGCAATTTTTGAGATTAAACTTGACTTTGCGAACATATGTTCTAAAATATAGATATAGAATAATTTATTGAGACTAAAATTTTATCAATGTTGTTATTTTATTGTAAAGCAATTTTGTAACAAAATAGACATTAACAAAAGGAGATTTTTGTTTATATGAAAAGAATTATAAGAAAAATATATTAATGATTCTAATATTCAAAAAGATTTGCTTGAAACTTTTCAGCCTCATGTACACGAAAGTAATGATTATAAAAACTGGATTGTAATTTTGGACTTAAAGACCTGTTTGCAATGTCGTTTAAATCACGGAAAAGTATATCAGCAAGATGAAATAGTATACCCGGAGCCACCCTTGCATATGAATTGTAGATGTGAAATAAAAAATATCAGCGCAGTTTTTGCAGGATTTGCAACGCAGGATGGATTTAGCGGAGCTGATTATATTGTAAAATTAACAGGCGTGTTACCTTCAAATTACATAACCAAACAACACGCTAAAAATTTGGGATGGATTAGTTTTTTGGGAAACCTTAATGATGTAGCTCCGGGAATGATAATCGGTGGAGATATTTATAAAAACAGAAATAATCATTTGCCGCAGGCAAAAGGACGAGTTTGGTTTGAAGCTGATATTAATTATGATTTTGGATATAGAAATCATCACAGATTGATATATTCTAATGACGGCTTAATTTTTGCAACATATGATCACTATATGACTTTTGTAGAGATTCAATAGGAGGGACATTTATTATGCAATTTAAAGATAATAAGGTAGTTGAGAGAATTTTAGATTTTTCTGACTGCGAGTATCTGGGAGAAATTCACCAAATAATACAGGAAAAATTGGAGCTACCCGAGTGGTATGGAAATAATTTGGATGCGCTTTGGGATGCATTAACCGGTGTTATGTATGTACCGGCAAACATAAAATTAATTTACAAGCCAAAAAAGAAAGCTTCAACAGAATTATTGGACGAGGTTAATAAAATAGTTGGGGTATTCAAGGAAGCAGCTCAGGAGTATAATGAATTTGAACTTTCTGTTGATATGTAATCAATACGAGTGTATGAAGATTTTTTCAATATCTAAATTCTTTGGTTCGAAACTACCATTAAAGATTTGTGGCTCTATGTCAATAGTTGGGGTAAACCATAAAAAAAGAAAGATGATTTAAAAGCGATACCAAGAAAAAACCACAAGAACGACATTTCATTTGTAACAGGTTGGATATTGTATCCGAATGGACAAATAAAATTAACTACGCCTTTTGGAGGTAGATAAAATGAAAATTATGGACTGTGTAGAGATAATTGTTGAAAAGGAAAAATATGCGAAAAATGGTGTTCATAAGGGAATGCAGGGCTGGATTTGCTTAGACGACTGCACCAACGGCTATTGGCTGGTGAATTTTCCACAATATGGAGAAAAGGATGATATTGCGGAAATCAGCATAAACGAAAAAGATATGAGAGTTATCCCGTCACTTAACGCTATAGTTAATGAGGAGATTAAGGTATGGTTTAACGATTAGAGTTATTTTTATATGATTTTCTATGGTTCAAAGCTACCATAAAAATCTGCAAAAACATCTTTTTTGCTCAACCTTACAACATCCACATACACAAAATGCGATGGAAGCAGGTCATTTAAAATTCACGGTGACGTTACACAAAATAAGCAGATTTATCAGGACATCCCCGTAAGCGGCAGTGAAGATGATACCTACATTTTCAGCGCTTGGGCAAGAGGTGATTCAGTAGCTGTATCTGATAATGACACATCTCGGTTTGACCTTTATGTTGAGATAGTTTACGGTGACGGAAGCCGAAAGGGCAAAACTCCTCAGTCGTTCAACAAATCTGTCGGCGTATGGCAGTATTCATCTTTTGCCTTTAATCTCAGCGATGAAACAGATGCAAATAAAGTACCTGTTAAAGTTACGGTTTTCCTTAGATTTACCAAACAGTACAACACGGCTTACTTTGACAACGCACAGCTTATTAAAGATTCTGTTCCGAGTTATACATATAACGATGACGGTGAGCTTGTAACTGTAACTTCAAATGCAGAGCAGAAATCAAAGATGGAGTATTCTGACTCAAATCTCACAAAATCGGTTGATGCAAAGGGTTATGCCTACACTTATGATTATGATGACAATCATAATATGGCCAAGGCAACAAGCCAGAACGGAGTTGAATACAACTACACCTACAATACCAAAGGACAAGCAACAGCACTTGAGGCAAAAGATTCGCAAAAAACACTTGCATTAAAGTCAAATCTGGAGTATACTGAGGATGGTAGATTTTTAAGCAAGCTGTATGACCAAGACGGCAATGCCGATACATACAATTACAACTCAACAACCGGCTACCTTGACAGTGTTAAGGACGAGGACACAGGTGCAGAGATTTTCTATACCTATGATGAAAACAACGGTAATCTGCTCAGTGTATCGCAGACCGATTCCTATTCTGACATCACAGCAAAGAATAACTACACCTATGACGAATCAGGCAAGTTACTCACAAAAATCAACCATTCCAATACCGATTATAATATCGCATATGACAAATTCTACAATACAACCGAAAACAAAGTAGGCTCACAGGTGCTCACAGCCTTTGATTACGGCGAGAATAACAATATTCTCCAAAAAGTAACCTACGGTAACGGTCAGACTGTAGATTATAATTACGATAAATACGGTAATGTAAGGGAACTTTTCTATAACGGCACACTTGCATTCAGCTCTATAAGTGACAAAACCGGCACAATTATGCGCCACAAGGATTTTGTCAATAATCGTCAGTTTGACTATGATTATGACACCACAGGCAGACTTGTGCGACAGGTAAAAACAGATATTTCAAAATCTGATGCCGAAAACAGATTTGTTTCAGCTTATGAATATGATTATGATTTAAATAATAATATCACAAAGCTTGCGAGCAAAAACGGTGACAGCTCAATCGTGCATAACTATACCTATGGCAAAGATAACCTGCTTACAGAGTATTCGTCAGATGTATCAAATAAGGTAACCTACACCTATGACGGCTTGAACAGGCTTACAAAGTCTTCTGTTGCCCTCACAAATCCGCTTGAAATGAGCTACACCTACTATGGCAGTGAGCGTGGCGAAAACTATACAACAACCAAAATTCAAGAGGAGAACATCGGCACAGATACTTATAAATACGATTATGATACAAACGGCAATATTACCGACATCTACAAAAAGATTGGTAATAATTATCAGAGTCAGTATTGGTATGAGTACAACGAATTTAACCAACTATTAACTGCCCGTGACGATATTAATCAAAAACTATATCAGTATGATTATGATGAGGCAGGAAATATTCGTACTGAAACTGTCAGCAGTATTGGTGCTCACGGACAACCGTATAATACAAAAGTAAACACATACGGATATAACGATTCAAATTGGGGCGACAAGCTCACAAGCTACAATGGAGAAACAATAACTTATGACAAAATAGGCAACCCATTGTCCTACCGTGACGGTATAAAAATGACCTGGCTCAACGGCAGAAAGCTTACCACCCTGAAAAAAGGCAGTAACAGCATAAGCTACAAGTATGACAGCAACGGCGTAAGAACAAGCAAGAAAGTAAATGGTGTTGAATATACATATGAATACCTCTGCGGTCAGCTTATGCACGAAACAAGAGATGAAAAAACCTTTGATTATTGCTATGACGCAAACGCTCAGCTTTATGCAGTGAGCTACAAAGCAAATTCATCGGCAGAAGCAGTAACATACTACTTTGCTCATAATTGGAGAGGTGACATAACTTCAATCTATAACGCAGACGGTAACGTTATAGCTAAGTATGAATACGATGCTTGGGGCAATGTGCTTTCAATAAAGAATGCAAGCAATCAGTCAATTACTGATGTAAATCACATTGCAAACCTTAATCCATTCCGCTATCGTGGTTATTACTATGACTCGGAGTCAGGCTTTTACTACCTTATGAGCCGCTACTACGACCCCGTAACCCACAGATTCTTAAATGCAGACGGCTATTTCCAGTCAGGCAATAACATTCTTGATACAAATATGAATGCGTATTGTCAGAATAACCCGGTTATGAATTCTGATCCGACAGGTGAACATCCGGATGGTATCACATGTGGTGATCCTACTTGTCCAAAGTGTAATTCATTCAGAAGAGCATACTTACAAACAGAAAAGGGGCTGAAAAATTATAATAAGTACCATGGAACAAATTACATAGGTATGGATGATAACGGTAATTTTATTTCTAACAATGATACAAGAATAAGTAGTGGAACATCACTTGCAGGAAACTGTGTTAATGGAATTCGTTCAGTTGAATATGGTGCGGCAGGTAAATATATAACAACTGCCGGATGTTCAGCTGCAGTATCAGCAATAGCTACTGTACCGGCTACAGCTTTAAGCATAGTTTCTCATGCTAATAATCCGTATTTAAAAACCTGGCAAAAAGACTATTTGATAGGATTAGATTGTTCTATAGCTGTAGTAGGTATACTTTTATCTGCTGTACTTGCTACAACTCCGTTAGGTTGGCTTGGGGTATGTATTGGATTTGCCTACAATGTTGTAATGACTGTAGGAACAACAGCTGTCGAAAATTCTTTTGCTGATGAAAATAAACGAAGGTGGGGTTGTTATGAATAAAAAGCAAAAAGTATGTATATCATTATTATCTGTTCATAGTTTTTTGCTGCTTATTGCTTTTGTGAATATTTTTGTGAATATATATGAATACTTTAGCTTTAAGCCGTATAGCTTTTCATATTCCTATGAATTCTTTTTCCTTCCGCTTTACCGTATTATTTACGAAAATAGTATAATAGATATTTTCTTTTTATTGGGCTTAATAGGCTTTTCGGTATATTTGACCGTTATGGAATACAAGGAAATTATTAATTGGAAAATAAAACCAAATACTCTGTTTCCAATTTCAAATGGATTGTGGACAACTTTATGCGGTATATTATCTTTGACATTTCTTATGTTGCCTGAATCAGATTTATGTTATAGCTATGATAATGACACTAATATGATACATATTAATGTTGTCTCAATGATTATCGGAGAAGTAGTTTTGACGATAATAGCGATAATTATGACAGACGGTTTGGTAAGAAACAGAACATATGAAGAATTTGAAAATGCCAAATATTTAACACCAAAGAAAACTAATGTATTCTTAATTGCTTCTTTTATTATGGTCTTTTGCTTAAAATGGTTTATGAGCTTTGGCGATACGGGTTCACTGGAACGGTATTTTGATGTTATAAAATATACAATGTATGGATGCGGAATTTATATTGCAGTTGGTTCTATACTCCAATCTGTCAACAGAATACGAAAGCTGAAGAAAGTTAATTACATCAACGGCGAAGAACAAGTAGCTGCGCTAAGAAGTGATAGAAAAAAGAAAATTATTGCTCTGGCTGTATTTGTTTTGTCGTATTTTATATTTTATCTTTTCTGAATTATGTCCGCATAAAATCTTCATAACAAAAGCCAACCGAAGCACCCACGCCTTGGTTGGCTTTTGTCCTGCAAAGAATCAGATTATAATTAACTATTTGCATATTTTTCAATAAACAAAATTGTAAATTTTATGATAATATTGCATGTTTTTTTTAATTGTGATATAATTGAAGAGGTGACATTACATCTATTTATGACGGCAACGGCAATGTTGTAGCTAAGTATGAATACGATGCTTGGGGCAATGTGCTTTCAATAAAGAATGCCAACAATCAGTCAATTACTGATGCAAACCACATTGCAAACCTCAATCCATTCCGCTATCGTGGCTATTACTATGACTCGGAGTCAGGCTTCTACTACCTTATGAGCCGCTACTACGACCCCGTAACCCACAGATTCTTAAATGCAGACGGCTATTTCCAGTCAGGCAATAACATTCTTGATACAAATATGAATGCGTATTGCAGGAATAATCCGATTATGTATTCTGATTCGACAGGTAATCATCCTTCAAATGTAACCTGTGGCGATCCTACATGTTTCCAATGCAATAAGGATAGAAGAGATTTTGTAAATGATAATATTGATTGGTACAATCGAGTTACAGAAAGTAATATTTCAGGTGTTGCTGATAATGGATATATTATGTATATATATAATAAAAATGCGAGTTACCAAAATACAAGCAGTAGCACTTTTTATGACAAGCCATTTGTATTAGTTAATGATTATAGATACAATACTGATAATCCAAATTTTCAAATTGTGGATTCATTTGCTATAACAGAATATAAAGATCAATTAGCAATCATTGAGTTTTTACAAGATTATAATGCTAAAAATCCTTCAAGTCCTCTGCAATGGAATAGGAGCACAGAATTTTTAATTAATGAATGGGATGCACATAATTTTGCATATAATTGCTTACCTTTTTTTCGGGAACATGCTAAAGATGCTGATTTAGATAATAATGATGGTAGTTTTTGGAAATCTATTGTATGGTATTTTATATAATAAAGGGAGAACTTGATAATGAAAAATAAACACATAACAAAAATATTAGCTCCGATTATGATGAGTATTTTAAGCATGGGAACGTTTTTTTTTGCTTGTTTCTGCCTTTTTAATATTAATGTAGATTTTGCATTCGCAGAATTAATCTGTTGCTTGTTTTTGACCGTTATTTATCTTCCGCTTTTTATCCTAGCTATTTGTGATTTTGAAATAAGTGTATTAAGCATTTTATGTATTATTTTAATTTTAGCAACACTTTTAGCATATTTATATTTAGCATGGAGTGCATACATTAAACCAAGTAAAACTAAATATGGAATTTTAATTTTATTACTTGTAATTGACATTGTCGGTTCCTTTGGCATATTTATGTTTAGCTTGATAATAGGCTTAATCAATGTTTGTTTTAAGATAGCCATAATACTATGCTATGCAAAAAATATGAGATTGTATGATGAAGAATAGCCTATGACGAAAACAGGAAATCTTCTGACATACCGTAACGATATGTCAGAAGATTCAACTCAACGGCAGAAAGCTTACCACCCTGAAAAAAGGCAGTAACAGCATAAGCTGCAAGTATGACAGCAACGGCGTAAGAACAAGCAAGAAAGTAAACGGTATTGAATATACATATGAATACCTCAGCGGTCAGCTTATGCACGAAACAAGAGGTGAAAAAACCTTTGACTATTGCTATGATGCAAACGGTCAGCTTTATGCAGTAAGCTACAAAGCAAATTCATCAACCAATGCAGTTACATATTACTACGCTCACAACTGAAGAGGTGACATTACATCTATTTATGACGTTGACGGTAATGTTGTAGCAAATAATGAATACGATGCCTGGGGCAATGTGCTTTCAATAAAGAATGCCAACAATCAGTCAATTACAGATGCAAACCACATTGCAAACCTTAATCCATTCCGCTATCGTGGCTATTATTATGACTCAGAGTCGGGCTTCTACTACCTTATGAGCCGCTACTACGACCCTGTAACCCACAGATTCTTGAATGCAGACGGCTATTTCCAGTCCGGCAATAACATTCTTGATACAAATATGAATGCGTATTGCGGTAATAATCCGATTGGAAATATTGACCCTAACGGTAATTGCTATGTTGATCAAAAAACTCCTGCCGGAACATATATTGGTACATATTGGGTAGTTCAGGTACCTGTTCCAGGAGTCCCCGGTTATTGTAATTATTGCAGATCTTTTAATCCAAATGGAATATTTTATTCTGAACAGAGTGATATCATACGAGAACCTATAACATTTTGTGGAGTAACAATAACTGTATATTCGTATCAACAGTGTTGTTCATATACCTCGTCACCAAATAATTATTGTGAAACTGTTTATAATCGCAATGGTAATAAAGAATTTATATCACATCATATTTTTGGTCCATGTGACATTTCAAGTTCTTTCGATACCCAAAATTATCTTTACGCAAAGATGTCTAATAGTTCTTGTGGCTTGACTTATTCAGTCGGATCGCAATTTTCGCCTGATTCTTCCGGAACAGTTTGGGAAGCAACTACTTGTTCAGGAAATTATTCTGTAACTTCAGGCATAAGTATAGAAGCAGACTATGTAACGCAAATAGAAGTAGCTGTATGTGTAGCGGTCTTTGCAGTATGTCCTACAGCAATACCATATGTTAAAAAAGGTATGGAATGTATTGAACGTTTTTTGAGTAATAATAGCAGCTATTCTCCTGCTTTTGGTTGATAAAAAGGAGTTGATAATATTTGTTTTATTTCATTCGATACATCTTTATGGGAATATTAATTATCACATTTTTAATAGTATTGTTTAGATTTTTTAAAAGCAGAAAAGCAGAATTAATAGTAAATGCAATAAATTCTCAAGCTAAACATATTAATGCAAAAGTTAGGATTTTTACTATTATTATTTTCTTGGCTATGTTTGTTTCAATTCACTTTCTTTTTTACCCGTACGAACAGCATTTTATGACATTTTCAAGCGAAGAATCGGCTTTAAGCTATGTTTCAAAAGATATTTCCAAGCTTGAAAGATATGAAAGTGACGGTGCAATTTTCTATGTTGAGCGTACAAAAAATTTTGACAAATTATTTTCAATCACAAGGTTAGATAATAATAAATTCAGCTTTGTAAATTATAATTGTCAGGTAGATACTTTTGATACTAATCGAATACCCGTTGAACTTAAATCAATATATAACAAAAATACAGGTACAACCTTTTATAATATTGATATAATGAAAAGGTGGCCGTTTGACGAAATAAATTCCGATACTCCTGCTGACTTAGATGATCTATCTATGACATATAGCACAACTATAAAAAAAACGGTTATGTTAAACAAAGAATGTGATGCTTACTGTTTTTACACATTTGGAGAAGGAGAGCCAAATCATAAAATCAATATAGTTGCCGGTGAGGGTAACAACACACAATATAAAATGCATTACCTTGACATTCCGATTATTTCTGAACGTAAAAGGGAATTTTAACAGTTATTCCACACAAAATTTAAGCCAACCGAAGCCACCACGCTTTGGTTGGCTTTTCTCTTGTGTAAAATAGCTTACAATTAATTATATGCATATCTTTTAATAAACAAAATTGTGAATTTTGTAAAACTGTTGCATATTTATTGAACCGTGATATAATTAAAGTATAGATTGTAGAAAACTGACAAATTTACACACTACTTCAATCTAAAATGCAGACGGCTATTTCCAGTCAGGCAATAACATTCTTGATACAAATATGAATGCATATTGTCAGAATAACCCGATTATGAATTCTGATCCAACTGGTGAATCTTGCATAAAACATGCAGGTTATTATGTTGGTAGTTGTGAAACATGCAATCCTGATTTGTATAAGTTAAGAATGAGCAGACCTGGATTTGTTGCCAAGGCTTATTCTGCGGGTTCTAAAAATGGAGATAATTGGAAACCAAGAAAAGATTCCAGAAAAGGGTCAGAAGATAGACAGCCCTCAGGTTCAAGAGAACGTAACGTAGGCCATCCTAACGGAGAAGAGCATAGTAGAGTTCTGAAAGGTAATGGTATTAAACACTATGATCCTACTCCTGTAGAAAAAATAATTGCTACAGAAGTTATAATAGTTACAGTAGTATTTATTGTTTATTTAGCTGCAAATGATTCTACTGGTATTGGGGTAGCAGATGATGTTGCTATTGTTCCGGCTGTTAATATTATTTGGGAAGCATTTCAAATTGTTGCATCATAGGAGATATTTATGTCAAAAACAACTGAATTTTTATCAAATAATATTTGTTTAATAACTCATAAATTACAAAATATTCACAGCGTTAACATCAGCATTTCTTTCAAAGCGGGTTCTTTATATGAAAATAAAAAAAATAATGGTATTTCTCATTTAGTAGAACATCTTTTTTTCAGACAGCTATCAGATTTATCACAAGAATCTCTTTACCTTAAAATGCAAAGAATAGGAGCTGAAATTACAGGAAAAACTTACTGTGATTATGTCACCTTCAGCATTACCGTTATACAAAAACATTTTGTTAGCGCATTTGATTTAATGTTAAAGTTTTTTGATGATTTTAAATGGTCTAATTCAATTATTTCACAAGAAAAAGAAATTGTATTACGACAGATTGAAAATAAGTCTTATTCATATGAGCAATGGGTTGACAGTTTCTATTTTAAAAACACAAAATATATTTTCCCTATTATGGGTTCAGAAAAAAACATTAAATTACTGTCTGCTAACGAAATAAACCTTTGGAAAAGAGAATACTTTTCGCCAAATAACTCTTGTGTTGTAATAACAGGAAATTTTAGTAAAGAAGATTATATTTTTGCTAAAAATAAACTTAGTTCTGTTGTTGGTTTTGGTAAAAAGCAAGCTCCTATTAATGAAATTCCAATAAGTTTTTGCAATAGGAATAACAATAATTATCTTAATGTAGTAAGTACAGAAAGTGAGTTAAGCGAAATTGTAATAATATTTGATATTAATAATGATTTTGAATATGAAAGTATAAAACTTATAACAAGTATATTAGGAGATGGTTGCGGAAGTAAATTGTCGATTGCAATGAGAGAAAAAAATTCTTTAACAGATGATGTTTTTACACAGCTTACAAGCTATTGCGGCTTTTATAGATATACTATTTCTTATACTGTAAAAAATCAAAATATTTTTGATAGCTTACTTATTCTCTTCAAAACAATTAATGAAATTAAAAAAAATATTGCGGAAGAAGAATACCAATCAACGATACCTTTTTTTACAGATAATCAATTAATGGATTTAGATAATTGTAATAAGCTTAATGAGGAATATGTACTGAGCGATTTTATTCTTAATATACTACCCTCAGAACCAATAGAAAAAGCTGAAAAATATGAAAGTATTTCAATAAAACAATTAATTAATATTGCGAAGGAGATATTTGTAAGAAAAAATCTTTCGTTTATAATTGAAACTTCGATCAATAAAAAAGATATTAAAGATTTTTTGGACAATCAAATTATTTTTTGATATGTGTTTTATGTTCTAACATAAGCTAAAAAAGTATAAAACTTAATAACTATTGAAAACCTGACTTTTAAAATTAGGACAACTTCAAAGCCAGCCAAGGCAACCACGCTTTGGTTGGCTTTTCTCCTGCATAAAAATTATTTTATAATTAAACATTTGCATATCTTTTAATAAACAAAATTGTGAATTTTGTAAAACTGTTGCATATTTATTGAACCGTGATATAATTGAAGTATAGATTGTAGAAAACTGACAAACTTACACACTACTTCAATCTAATGGTTTATGGAGTCTTATTATGTACAGTATCAAAATGTGAGTAAGGGTGGCTTTAGATCTTCATCTGTTTTTTCAAGAACATATTAAAGAGCTAATCAAGTATGCTGTGGTAGTATCGCCAAAGCATACCGTTATTAAGGTATTATGGTGAAATAAATGAAACTTTTAAAACTCAGTTTTTTATCAAAAGCGTATATAAGAGGAAATAAAAACTGTAAAACAATTAAAATCATAACCTGTTTATTAATTGTGGCAATTACTGTAATATCAAGCTTTGCAACAGTGACTGTAAACGCTATGAATGATAGCAAAGAAGATTACAAATCAAGAGCACTTTATCTTTCGCCATGGGCAAAGCCGCTTACAGATGATGTTATCAGAGAAATGTTATCAATAGAGCACATTGAACATATTGATGATTGCACAGCTTTATATGGTATAAGTTCCTATAGCATAGTTGACACGAATGACAACGATTTAAAATCGGAATTTGAAAATCATAAATTGACTTGCGTGGATATCAACGGACTGTATGAACACGAAAGCAAGAACGTAATTGCAGGGAAAAGCCTTGATGCTGCACCGATATACAGTTGTATTGTTCCAAGCATATTTTATCCCTTTGAGGATAATGACGGCAACATTCACTACAACAATCTTGATTACATAGACGGTACAAAGCTCATAGGCAAGACAATTACGGTCAAAGGTTTTGACGGCAATATATATGTTCCTTATAATACAGTTGATGCAAATAATCAATGTTCAAGTGCTGAGGCCTATTTGTCGTCCCCTGAAATCAAACTTAATATTGTTGGAACATATTATTGCTCTCGTGCCGGCTCAGGCTCGTTTAGAAATATATTTGTTTCAAGAGATACAATCTTTGCCATAACCGAAGACGCTTTTAAAATGTCAGGAATAGATATTAATGACAACGAAAACGAAATAGCAAAATGGTGGAACACTCCCTCATTGCACAGCTATATGGTGGTTGCAGATGATTATGACAACATTCCTGCAGTGTTTAAAGAAGTGTCGGGAATGGGATATGATATAGCAAACTCTCCCGAATGGCTGATGAGTGACAGTACAATATTACTTGCCAATTTGTTCGGTAAGATTGGTACTTTTTTTGTAATAGCTATTTTTATTATTGCTGTAATTATAATGATACAGTCAGCGGTTACAGAAACAAAGAGGAGAAAAGGATTTATCGGTCTTTTAAAAGCTATGGGATATAAAAACAAACAGATTTTTGCCTGCTTAGGTCTTGAACAATTTTATATGATCTTAACTCCATTTGTGGTTGGAAGCGTAATCTCGATTGCTATTGTCGCAACTACGAATTATATCTTTATGCACGGCTCATACGCACAGATGGTTTATGTGATTGATTGGAATATATTTTTAGTATTTATGGCTATTTCTTTGGTAATATCAGTTTTGATACCAATTATTTGTCTGTTAGCAATGCTATATATGCTTAATAAAATTCAGCCAAGAGAGGCAATGCTCTGAAAGAGGTTATATTATGAAAGCTATTGAACTTAAAAATGTATCAAAGATTTATAAAAACGGCGTTAAAGCTCTTGACAGTGTATCCCTTACAGTTAAACAAGGTGAATTTATTGCAGTTATGGGGCAATCAGGCAGCGGTAAAAGTACCCTTCTGCAAATAGCGGGACTGCTTGATAATTGCACATCGGGACAGATAATTATAAATGGAAATGACGTGTCAAGACTCAACAAAAATATGCTTGCTGATATAAGGATGAAATCCTTGGGTTTTGTTTTTCAGTCCTTTCATCTCAATTCACATCTTAAGGCATATGAAAATATTATGGTACCAATGCTGATAAATCCTGAATACAAAAATAAATCTGAAATGAAAGAAAGAGCAATACAGCTTGCCGAAACTGTCGGTCTGGCAAAACGTATTGAACATTATCCGGGCGAGCTTTCGGGTGGTGAACAGCAGAGAGTGGCTATAGCCAGAGCATTAGCCAATAATCCCGATTTCATTCTTGCAGATGAGCCTACGGGTAACCTTGACAGCAAAAATGAAATTGCCATATTTGAGGAGCTTAAAAGGCTTTCGATATCAGACAAGGGTGTGCTCGTTGTGAGTCATAATGACGCTGTTAAAGATTATGCAGATAAAATATTAACTATGAAAGACGGAATATTGGAGCGATCAAATGAAAAATAAGAACCTCAATATGCTATTTAAATCATCCATATATTCAAATAAGTTTTTATCAGTGATTTACTGCGCTTTTGTTGTGATTTCAACTGTTCTTATTCTCGTTACCATAAGCATTACATTGCCTTTAAATGAAAACATAACCGATAAGGTCAGCAACCACGTTTCAAATCGGGAAGCAATTATTGAATTTGCTGAACATTATAATAGTGATTATATACCCCAAGCTATCGATGAGATAAATGGGATGGAACATATTGAGGCAGTTTATAGAATGCCTGCACAGCTTAATGTTATTGAGCAAAGCGGAGCTTTAAAGGATAACTATAAATTTGGCTTTATACATACAGGCAGCAAAGCGATAATAACGTGTGGACGAGCGTTTGATGAAAGTGAAACCGGGGTTGCACTTGTGCCTGAAAATATAAGGGACTTTGATATTGCAGACAACAGCATTCGTGATGTTCCGGGAGAAAGCCTGCTTGATAAAACCTTGGTTTTTACTGATGAGTGCAATAACTCCCACAAAGCTAAAGTGGTGGGAGTGTACAGCTCTACTGACCCTCTGTATTCAGAAAAACAAATTTTGATCCCTCAAAAGGATTTGAATAAATACACCGATGAGGTTCTTGAGAACAGTCCGACGGAGGGTATGTCCTTGTCCTTGTCAAAAAACAAAAGTTTCATAATACTTGTTGACAGCTCTAATAATGTTGATAAAATCATTGAAGATGTTGGGCGTCTTGGAAATATCTATAGGCAACAAAGTCTGATTGACGGCGACACATATACTGTTGCTTTGCATATTTTGATTGCCGTTCTTGTGTTTTTCATTGTTATGGAAGTATTTGGCTTTTTTATGCTGTTAAAAAACAACATAGACGGAAGAACAAAAGAGCTTGCGTTATATCGTTCGCTGGGTTACAAATCAAACCAATTATTCTATATAATATTTTTTGAGCATTTTTTTCTTGGAATTTTCTCAATTATTTTAGGAATAATCATCACATTAATTTTAAACGCAATGGTCATAAACCCATTTATTTATGAGCTGATAGGCAATACTATTATGGAAATGACCGTGGCAATATCGCCGGTTAGCGTTGCATTTATCTTGCTGCTGTTCGTTATCGTGCTTTTAGTTGTGTGCAGAAATTCGGTGAAGCGTTCAGAAAAAATCGACCTGACAATTTTACTAAGACAATGAATAATTTCTCAGTTATTATGCTGTCGCAAAATAGTTTATCGACAAATAAAAAATGCCGTCAAAGCAAAGCTGCTCTGACGGCATTTTTATTATAGAACCGATTTTTTTTGACCTCAGATAAAAGAAATATATGAGGTGCGAAAAGATTGAGTATTGCGTTTTAACCCTTTACAGCACCGGCAACAACACCCTCGATGATGTATTTCTGACAAGCAAAGTAGAAAATAATAATCGGGATAATGCTGAGCACGATGAGTGCCATAATTGCGCTTGTGTCCGTATGACCGTAGCTTCCGTTCAGGTACTGAATATGAATCGGAATTGTTTTGTACAGGGATTTATCAAGGATAAGGTAGGGAAGGAGGTAGTCGTTCCAAATCCACATTGTTTCAAGAATACCAACTGAGATAAATGTCGGCTTCATAATGGGAAGAACGATACCGAAAAATGTTCTTACAGGGCCTGCACCGTCAACATCTGCGGCTTCTTCAATTTCAATAGGAATTGATTTTACAAAGCCCGAGAACATAAACACCGCAAGTCCTGCGCCGAATCCGAGATAAATTATCAGGATACCTAAAGGATTAGTAAGCTTGAGGGTATCTGCTGTTTTTGCAAGGGTAAACATAACCATCTGGAAAGGTACTACCATTGAGAATATGCAGAAGTAATAAATAATTTTGCATATAATGGAATTTGATCTCTGCAAATACCACGCACACATTGATGTGCAGAACAGAATCAGGAAAACGCCGCCTACTGTAATGAAAAGGCTGCATAAAATTGCTTTCCAGAACGGAAAGTTACCGAAGAACATACCTGTAATGTAGCTCTTAAGTCCGTAGAAAGTATCTGCATTGGGCAATGCAAAAGGTTCTTTGCTTATGCCGGTATTGGTTTTAAATGAGTTCATAAATACTATGAAAACAGGTGAAACATAGAAAACTGAGATGATAGAGAAAATAACTGTGAGTATTTTCATTCCCTTTGTTTGCTTTTTCTTAGGGGGCTTTTTCTTAGCCTTTACCTTTGAAGTAGCAGCCTGTTCAATTTTTACTGTTTCGTTAGCCATTACTGCTGCACCTCCCTCTTTCTTGTGAAGTAAAGCTGTGCAAGAGCTATAACTACAACGATTACGAAGAAGATTACAGCCTCAGCCTGACCTACACCTCGTGAATTCTGGTTAGCGTAGAATGTATTGTAAATGTTGAGAGCCATCATCTGTGTTTGATAAATCATTGTTCCGCTTGTTTCAGATACAACACCCGGAGCACCGCCGGTGAGTGCGAGGTTCTGGTCAAACAGCTTGAATGAGTTTGTAAGTGTAAGGAATGTGCAGATTGTGATTGACGGAGCCATCATTGGCAGAGTTACATTTGTAAGAAGCTGCTTTTTGTTTGCACCGTCAATCTTTGCAGCCTCATAGAGGTCGGAGGGAACGCTTTGGAAGCCGGCGATATAAATAATCATCATATATCCTGCTTGCTGCCAACACATAAGAATAATGAGTCCCCAGAAACCAAATCTTGCATCAAGTACAAGGTTTGTGCCAAAATTCTGTAAAATGCCGTCGAATATAAGTTTCCAGATGTAACCGAGAATAATACCGCCGATAAGGTTAGGCATAAAGAACACGGTACGGAAGATATTTGAACCCCGAATACCCAGAGTGAGGGCATAGGCAACAAAGAAAGCTATTGCGTTAATAAGAATGATAGAAACAACTACGAACAAAGCCGTGAACCAGAACGAACGGATAAAAGATTCGTCTTGGAACGCTTTAATGTAATTGTCAATGCCTACGAAGGTTGCGTTACTGGTTGTACGAAACTTACAGAACGAAAGATATATGCCTTGGAAGAACGGATATATAAAGCCGATCATAAAAGCAATAAGCGTAGGCAGAACGAAAATAAGAAAATAAATTTTTCTGCTGCGTTTTTTAAACATAGTATTGCCTTTCTGTCAAATAAGTAGGGGGAGACGATTTGCCTCCCCCTGCCATACATTTTAATATTTGATGATTTGCGGATTAGCCGTTAGCCTTAGCATATTCTGTAGCCCAACCCTGAACGAATGCTGTCTTAACATCGTCCCAAGAGCCTGTGCCTGCTGCATACTGTGTAAGAGCTGTACCAACGCCGTTTTTCCAGTCTTCACTTGGCATTGTTGTGAAGTTCCAGCTTACAGGAGTTTTGCCTGCTGCTGTGTAATCAGCGTCAGCCTTTACAAATACGTTTGTAGCTTCCTTAGCTGATTTGAATGGGATTACAAAGCCCATATCGTCAGCCATTGCTGCTGTACCTGCTTCACTTGTTACGCACCAGTTGATAAAGTCAAGAGTAGCGTTGATGTCATCTTCACTAGCCTCTTTGTTTACACACCAGTAGTTCTCAGAGCCTGTGCAAAGTCCCTGGTTCTCTTCGCCGTCAACGCCGATGTAAATCGGAAGCATTCCGAGATCCTCGTCCTTAAGACCTGCATCCTTAAGACCTGTGTATTCCCAAGTACCGTTCTGATAGAATACAGCCTCACCTGTTGTGAACTCTGTTACAGCGTCTGTAGATGTCTTGTTTGCAAGATCTGTAGGTGCGCAGGTTGAATCTGTGATATAAAGGTCATAAATGTTTTTGTAGTTGTCAAGGAATGTGCCCTTGATAGCGTCTGTAGAAGTAATGTTGTCCTGCTTGTACTCATAGTAGATTGGGAGGTTAGCAAGGTGTGTCTTAAATCTCCAGTCAGAAGAAGCGTCCATACCTGCTGATGTGAACGCACCCTTAACGCCGAGAGCCTCTGCATTAGCCTGAATTTCGTCTGCAACTGTCTTTAATGCATTAAAGTTGTTAAGAGCATCAATAGACTTAATTGTTGCAAAATCAGAATCAAAATACTTCTGAAGAAGTGTCTTGTTATAAATGATACCGTAGGTTTCTAGAACATAAGCGATACCGTAAACACTGTCGCCCTCTTTAAGAGCAAAATCCTGATTTGTAAGCTGTGTATAAAGAGCTGAGTCTTTAAGGTCATAGCAGTAATCCTTCCAGCTTGCAAGACCAACAGGGCCGTTTACCTGGAAAAGTGTAGGAGCGTTGTCCTTGTCCATAGCAGCTGTAAGGGTTGACTCATATGTGCCCTCAGCAGCAGTTTCAACAGTAACCTTAACGCCTGTTTCCTCTGTGTACTTTGCAGCCAAATCCTGCCAAGCCTTGTCCTGCTCAGGCTTAAAGTTTAAATAATAAACCGAGCCTTTGCCTGCGTTGTTGCCCTTGCTTTCGCCGCCGGAGGTTGATGGTGTTCCGCCGCAGCCTACCAGTGATGTTGCAGCCATAAGAGCAGCAACGGAAAGAGCGGATGCCCTTGTGATTGTTGACTTTTTCATAATTCTTTCACCTTAACTTCAAAGATTTACTCATTACGAGCATATTTTAGAAAAGCATATTTTGCTCTTCACGTTATCACAAGAATAACACACTTTTGTCGCAGTTGCAAGAGTTTTTTGAAAAAAGTTTAAATTTTTTATATGTGTTATTAAATTCTGATTTTTCAATATGTGAAAAATTACAAAAACTTACGACAAAAACCCAAGTATTTGTCCTGCTTTTTTCGAGTAAAGGCGAGTAAATAATACAAAAAAATAAGTTAGTTACAGTTTTGTAACTTGTTAATTTATTAAAGCTATTGCTATAAAAGCTTTAGATATGTTAGAATTAATTAAATATTTTACTGAAAAGAAGGTTTCTATGAATAATTTTACAAAAAGTGCTTTTGCGCGGTTTTTTACTAAGTTTCCGCAGATTATGCTTGCTAACCTGCTTTATGTATTTATTTTTGCGGTGTTTACTGCAGCCTTTGTTCTGATAGGCAGTCTTTTGGGATTTAACAATATTATAGTATGGTGCTTGGGCATTATCCCTTCAATGCCTTTTTTTGCAGGTTTTGTTATGGTTGTGCGAAAAATCGGACTTGAAAAGAAAGATGTTCCTGTTATAAAAACATTTTTTGCCGCAGTAAAGGAAAATTTTAAAGCTTTTTTAGTACACGGACTCGTTGTTTATGCAATTATAGCCTGCTCGGTGTTTGCGGCAATGTACTATTTTTCTTTAGCGGGCGAAAGCGTTGTGTACGGTACAATGCTTACGGTTTATGTGCTGTTTTCTCTGATACTTATATCAATGATGTTTTATGTGCCTATAATGTCGGTAACCTATGAGCTTAGGCTTATTGATGTTTACAAAAACTCATTTATATTGGTGTTCGGAAATATACTGAGAAATATTTTTGCTATGCTTTTATTTATTGTGACCTTGTTTGCCTTTGTACTCTGGATAGCGGCTGCCGAAAATGCAATGCTTGTTGTTTCAATAGCAGCTGCTGTGATTGTTTTTCCTTTGATTTCAACGTACGGGGTAAATGTAATAATCGCAAAGGGAATGCAGGAGCACGTTGGCTCGTTTACGGGCGGTGCGCCGGTAGTTCCCGATGAATTTGAAGAAAAGGTTGAAATGCTTGTTGAACAGCAGGCCGTTGAGAGAGCCGACAGCGATAGTGATTATGTATTTGTAAACGGAAAAATGATAAAAAAGAATCACTCCGACGGTGAAAACAGCGCTCAAAAATAGAATTTAAAAAAGTTGCCGCATATGAGCTGAAAACAGCATATATGTGGCTTTTTTTGCCCGAGCAGATAGTATGGCTTTAATTCAGAGCTTTTTGAGCCCGAGAGTTTATTTTTTTATGATACTATCCACTCGGTAAATGCAGCTGATGCTGCCGGTTCTCCGGACGCTGTATTATTCTGCATACCAAAGATAAGCCTTTCATATAATTTAGCATAAACCTATTCGGAGGGGAATTTATGAAAGGTATAGTTGAAGAACGGGCTGCGATGCTTGGAAGATATATAATAGAAAGCAAGGCAACGGTAAGAAATGCAGCAAAAAAGTTTGGTATCTCAAAATCTACGGTACATAAGGACGTCAGCCAAAGGCTGAAAAAGGTGAATCCGTCGCTTTACAGAGAAGTAAGGCAGATTCTTGAAACAAATAAAAGTGAGAGGCACATTCGGGGAGGAATGGCAACAAAAAATAAATACTTGCTTAAAAGACAGGCACAAGAGCTCGAAAAATCAAGAAATAATCAACAATAACGGCGAAAAATCAATTATGCAACTTTACTTTTGGAAATATATGTTGTATAATAAAATTTAGCATTTAAATAAAAGTAAAATTAGTTGTATATTAAAATAGTTGTTTTCATTGTATATCCCGTAGCAAGGAGAAGTTAAAATGAGAAAAATTCCGTTTTCGCCCCCTGATATTACACAGGCTGAAATTGATGAGGTTGTAAAGGTCTTAAAGTCCGGCTGGATCACTACCGGACCTGAAACAAAGCTTTTTGAAAGTCGCATTGCCGAATACTGCAATGTTGAACGTGCGGTGTGTCTTTCATCACAGACATCTTGCGCAGAGCTTACTCTCCGTATTCTCGGAATCGGCCCGGGAGATGAGGTAATACTGCCTGCATATACTTATACGGCTACAGCATCTATAGTTTACCACGTCGGAGCTAAGCCGGTGATGATTGACTGCAAAAGCGGCAGCTTTGAAATGGATTACGATAAAATGGAGGCTGCAATAAATCATAATACCAAGGCTATTATCCCGGTTGACCTTGCAGGCGTTATCTGCGATTATGACAGAATCTTTGAGGCAGTTGAACGCAAAAAGAGCGTGTTTAAGCCCAAAAATGAAATACAGGAAAAGTTTGGCAGAGTAATTGTAATGGCAGACGGCGCACACGCCTTTGGCGCACAGCGCAAGGGTAAAATGTGCGGAGAAATTGCTGATTTTACAAACTTCAGCTTTCATGCAGTAAAAAATATGACCACCGCTGAGGGGGGCGCAGCTGTTCACCGTTCTCACGAATGGCTTGATGAGGACGACATATATAAGCAGTATATGCTTTTATCGCTCCACGGTCAGACAAAGGACGCTTATCAGAAGAACAAGGTTGCCTCCTGGGAGTATGATGTTGTTGATACACAGTATAAATGTAATATGCCCGACGTTCTTGCCGCACTTGGTGTAGTTCAGCTGCAAAGATATGAGAAAATCCTTGAGCGCCGCCACGAACTGATTCGTATTTATAACGAGGAATTTAAGGATTTACCTATTCAGGTGCTCAACCATTGTGACGAAAATCACAGGAGCAGCGGTCATTTATATTTTGTCCGTTTTATAGGTAAGGACGATGAGTACCGCAACAAATTTTATAATATGATGGCGGAAAACGGCGTTATGTGCAATGTTCACTTTAAGCCTCTCCCAATGCTTTCTGCATATAAAAAGAGAGGATTCAGAATAACGGATTTTCCTAATACCTACAATATGCATAAAAACCAGCTCACACTGCCAATGAATACCAAAATGACAGATGATGATGTGTGGTATGTGATTGAAACCTTTAAGCAGTGTATTAATACATTAAAGTAAACCTGACTCCAAAGCAAACCGTGCTTTGGAGTTTTTTGTAAACTTTAGTTGCCTTCTTTGACTGCATTAGTTGTCAAATGTAATATATTTTGACGCTTTTCCGTTGCATTTTTACTAAAACCTTGACAAAATTTGTCTTGGGTGTTACAATTAAGCTGTTCTTATTTTCTTTATAATAAGCGGAAGTATAAGGACAAATACTTTGAAAAGGATTAGGTATATGAAAAAGAAAGAATTAAAGGTTTTTGCCAACCTTGGGAAAAAAGCTGTTGCTTTATCGCTTGGTGCTGTTCTTTGTCTGAGTGCGGGTGCGCCCGCTTTTGCAGCAGAGGAAACCTCGTATCCGATTACTTATACTAACGGAGATTACACATTTGAAAAAATCTCCCACCCGGATTCTCCCCTTGAGTCTGCTGACGGTATTGTCGATTATGTAGGCAACGGCAGCATTGCTCCTTTTGTAAACGGAGTGAGCGAAAGCAACGGTGACAGAGGTCAGTCATACAGCTACGCTTCTGCTGTTTACGGCGACTGGGTGTACATTAATACTATGTACGGCGGCCTTGGAGTTTCCAGTATTCTCGGCATTGGAATGGCGGGAATGACTCCGGAGCAGTCAAAAGCACTGATGGACGTTATGTACAACGGCAACCTTTACACAGGCGAGCCTGACGGCAAGTATGCCGGTGGTGTGCTGCTAAAATTTAATGTAAAAACCGGTGAAACCAAAATTTTAATGTCCCGTGATACAAACGGAAAGATTCCTACATTCAGAAGCGCTATCGAAAAAGACGGCAAGCTCTATTTTGTGGGTATGGTTGTTGATGTTACAAAGCTTACTCAGCAGGAGGTTGCTACAGCTATTGCAATGCAAAACGGCTTCCCATGCATCTATGAGGTTGACCCTGAAAACAACGATAAGCTTACCTGCATTTATGATTGTGTAGATACAGAAGGCTACCGTCAGATTGTTGCCGATAAGGTATTTACTTCAACAAGAGCAATCGGCACATATAAAGATACTCTTATAGCAGGCTGTCTTGATACTGAGGGCGTATTCCTTACTGCCTCAGACAACCCGTCAGAGGGACAGGATTCTTTTAAAGTAATTGCTACAATGGACGATTTATTTAATTATCCTGCATATCACCGCCAGGATGTAAACGGCGGCGGCGGTATTTATCAGGTTATAGAGTTTAACGGCAAGCTTTATGTTGTAATCTGTACAGGTACTGCCGAAAGCAAGAATCCCGAAACAGGCACTTTACAGACCTTTGCCATTGTTCGTGGTGAGTGCAACGGCGAGGTTACAGACAAGGATTCATGGACATGGACAGTTCTTGTAGGTGACGAGGAAGACGGCGCAAAGTATCCGTTCGGAATCGACAGTGAGAGAGTAAGCTGCGGCGCTTGTACACTTGAGGTTTATAACGATTACCTCTACATTGGTGACTATAACGATGTTTCAAGTGCGCTTCAGGGTTTTGTTCTCAGAAAAGATTTTAAGACACAGGCTACAAACCTTGAGCAGTCTATCAATCTTTATCGTATGGATAAGGACGAAAATATCGAAATGGTTGTAGGTGATCCTACAGAGCAGTTCCCCGAGGGCGGCATTTCAGGTATGGGCTCAGGCTACGAAACTCATATGAGCCAGTACACATGGCAGACCACTGTTTATGAGGGTAAGCTCTATGTCAGTACAATGGATACAACCACACTTCTTGAGCCGATTGCACAGTTTACAAACGGCGACCTTATTAATATGAGCGAGGAAGAGTGGACAAAGCAGTTAAACTACATTAAGGTTTTTGTTGAGCTTTTAAAGGCTGAGGAGGATACTCCAGAAGAAGACAGTGAGTCTGCATCTGAGGCTGTTGACAATGCTATAGTTGCTGCATCAATCTCAGCAGACAGCGCTTCGGTTGCAGGATATTCACTTGCCAAGAGTCAGGATATTCCAAAGATAGCTATCACAAGCGAGCAGAGAGATACTCTTGAGGAAGCTGTTATCAACGGAGAAATTGAGGAAAATTCACTCACCGCTGATGATGAAAAGACTGTTGACGAGATTAATTGTTTGTTTGACAAGCTTACTGCACTTATCGATACTAATGATTTCTGTGAGTTCCATAAGATTTACGAGGAAATTCTCAATAAGCTCGAAACTGTAGAGATTCCTGAGAATTTAAAGGAACTTTACGAATTGATTGTTAACTATGCAACAGAAGAAAATATAAATGCTATTGTTAAATCTCTCCCGTATATGTCAACATCTGTATCGGGCTTTGACCTTTATGAAATTGAGCAGATGGAAGACGGTTCTGTTGAAATAAATACAATTACCAATAACGGCTTCGGCGATCGCTTTAACCACGGTCTGCGTATTTTTGCAAAGACACCTGATTATCTCGTAATCGGCACTGCTAACCCATTCTACGGCACACAGCTCTGGAGAAGAGAAAATTCCGTACAGGAAAAGGACTATGACCTCAACCGTGACGGCGTGGTAGATGTCAACGACGTTACTTATCTGCAGCTTATTCTTGCAGGTATAGAGGAAGCTCCTGATGACTTTGAAGTACGCTGTGATATTAACGGTAACGGAGTAGTCGATGTAAATGATGTTACTGCATTGCAGAATATTGTTTCAAGCTATGCAAACTGATAAATTTTTGAGTAAATATTAAATGCAACAAAACCTCCGCAAAACAGCGGAGGCTTTTGTGCCCGAGCGAATAGTTTGGTTTTAATTCAAGAATTTTATTGCCCGACAATCACTCGGTTGTTGACGGGCACGAGAGTGTAAGCCTATATCATACTATCCACTCGGATAAGCTTAGCCCACCGGCTGCTGAGCTGACAGCATTTTTCCCTGTACATCTGTGGTGTAATCTCCTTTTAAGAGAATCTGGCTTATCGGCACAATTTCATATCCCTGTGACTGTATAGCCTCAATAACCATCGGCAAGGCTTCGGGGGTGTTTGTTGCGCCGTTGTGCATCAGTATTATACTGCCGTCCTTAATTTTATTTGTTATGTTCAGCGTAATCTGATTTGCTGTGGGGTCTTTCCAGTCCAGACTGTCAACATCCCATTGTACGCAGTACATATTGTTTGATTTAACGGATTTTACCACATCATTATTATAGTCGCCGTACGGAGCACGGAACAGCGTGGGACATTTGCCTGTCAGTGCCTTGATTTTTTCATTGCAGGTCTGAATCTGGGTATTCATATCGTCAACAGACATCTGAGTCATATGAGGGTGAGTGCTGCTGTGATTTCCTATATCGTGCCCTCGTTTTGCGATCTCCTTTACTGACTCAGGGTATTTATCCACCCAGTCGCCCACAAGGAAAAATGTGGTTTTTACGTTGTATTTGTCAAGTATTTCAAGCAAATGCTCCGTCTGTTCATTTCCCCAGGCTGCGTCAAACGACAGAGCTACCTGCTTTTTGTCGGTATCAACGCAGTAAATGGGGATTTCTCGCTGAGTGCCGGCGGTCTGAATAGCTTTTACAGTAGAAGTGAGTGCAATTCCCCCTGCTAATATGCCAATCAATAGACAAAATCCGATTGATAATAAGGTGCGCTTTGTAATTATATACAGACGCATAAAATCCCCTCCATATTGACTTTGCTTATGTCAAATTATATGAAGGGGATTTTAATTTTATTCTAAAAATTAGTTTTCAAAATGCCATTTAATGCCTTCTTTAGTGTCCTCCACAACAACCTTCATTTCCTTGAGTTTGTCACGGATAGCGTCGGCAGTTGCCCAATCCTTGTTTTTACGTGCCTCTGTGCGCTGTGCAATAAGAGCCTCAACCTCTGCATTTGCAGGGCTGTCGGCAGAGGCTTCCTGAATTTCCTGAGCCTTTGCAAGGTCAAGAGAGAGAACCTTGTCAAATTCACTTATAAGATACAGCTTTGTTGCGTCGCTGATATCTCCCTTTAACACGCTGTAAACGGCGGTCAGACCGAGCGAGGTGTTCAAATCGTTGCCGAGTGCATCGTTAAATTCCTTGAAATACGGCTTTGCAGCCTCCATATCAGGCTCGCCGTCAGGGGATAGGGCAGAGATTCTCTTGATAAGCTTATCATAGGCAACAGCGGCATTATCAAGACTGTCATAGGAGAAGGTGAGAGGCTTGCGGTAGTGGCTTTGCAGGCAGAATAAACGGTAAACAAGAGGATTGTAGCCCTTGCTCTCAAGCAGAGATACAGTGAGGAAGTCGCCCTTGGACTTACTCATTTTGCCCCTTGCGTCATTTAAATGGAGCACATGGAACCAGTAGCTGCACCATTTGTGGCCGAGATAAGCTTCGCTTTGAGCAATTTCATTGGTGTGGTGTGGAAAGGCGTTGTCAATGCCGCCGCAGTGAATGTCAAGATATTCTCCGTTGTGCTTGCAGCTGATTGCAGAGCACTCAATGTGCCAGCCGGGATAACCTACGCCCCAAGGGCTTTCCCATTTAAGCTCCTGAGAGTCAAACTTCGATTTGGTAAACCACAATACAAAGTCAGCCTTGTTGCGCTTGTTGACGTCCTCCTCAACGCTGTCACGCACACCCACTGCAAGGTCATCCTCGTTCATATTGCCGAAAACATAGTAGCTTTCGAGCTTTGAGGTATCAAAGTAAACATTTCCGCCTGCAATATAGGCGTAGCCCTTTTCAAGCAGAACCGATACCATATGAATAAATTCGTCAATGCAGTTTGTTGCAGGCTCAACAACATCGGGCATTTTGATATTGAGCTTTTTGCAGTCATTGAAAAATGCCTCGGTGTAGAATTTTGCAATTTCCATAACAGACTTGTGCTCACGCTTTGCTCCTGCAAGCATTTTGTCCTCGCCTGTGTCCGCATCACTTGAGAGGTGACCTACATCGGTGATATTCATAACTCGTTTCACGTCATAGCCGACAAAACGAAGGTACTTTTCGAGCACGTCTTCCATAATATAGGTTCTGAGATTGCCGATATGCGCAAAGTGATATACGGTAGGGCCGCAGGTGTACATATTGACCTTGCCCTCTGTATGCGGAACAAATTCCTGTTTTGTCTGTCCCAATGAATTGTATAAAATCATTTTACTGCTCCTTTACTTATCTCGTTCTTTTTCTGCCTTTAGAGAGTCAATTTCCTTTTGCAGGTTTACAATCTTTTGCTCCAGATTGCAAAGAGCCAGTGAAACCGGGTCGGAAATATGAATCTGATCCAAAGTTTCACTGCGGATTCCGTTGATTTTTACTATACGGGCGGGAACTCCTACAGCAGTGGCATTGGGCGGAATTTCACTCAGAACCACCGCACCTGCGGCAATTCTTGCGTTATCGCCTACCTTAAACGGCCCCAGCACCTTTGCGCCCGAGCCTACAAGCACGTTATTGCCGAGAGTAGGGTGTCTTTTGCCTGTGTCTTTGCCCGTGCCGCCGAGAGTCACATTCTGATATATGGTGCAGTTGTCGCCGATTACCGTTGTTTCGCCGATTACAACTCCCATACCGTGGTCAATAAACAGACCTTTGCCAATGGTGGCTCCGGGGTGAATTTCTATTCCTGTTTTATGCCTGCTGCGCTGAGAAATCCAGCGAGCTATAAATTTCATATTATGCCTTAAAAACCAGTTAGCCTTGCGGTGAGAACGAACCGCCTTAAAGCCCGAATACAGAAAAAATACTTCTGCTCGGTTTCTTGCGGCAGGGTCACGTTCCATAACTGCATCAAGGTCAGCCTTTAATGTTTTAAACAAAGTATCACATCCGATATTGGTGTTGATTTTTTACATATCTGCTATAAAATGCCTGTTCTGAACAATATAGATTATTCCTGAAATTAGCGCCATTATTGTTGAAATCCAGATAAGGCAAAGTGAAATTATTTTAAATATGCCTTCGCAGAAAAGTACAGTGTCTGCTGATGCCGCAGTGAAAAGGGTTAAAATTTCAAGTACAAGCTGCATTAACAGCACAGCAATAATTGCAATCAGCTGTGTTACGGTTTTTATTTTGCCAAAAATATTTGCCGCCACGACCTTTCCCTTTGACGCCGCTATCAGACGGATAGAGGTTACCGAAAATTCACGGAAAAGAACTATGATGACAGCAACACAGTCGCACCAGCCGCCCTGCACAAAGCAGAGAAGCGCACTTGTTACAAGAATTTTGTCGGCAAGCGGGTCTGCGAACTTGCCAAAGTCGGTAACCAGTCCTTTGCTCCTTGCAATTTTTCCGTCAAACATATCCGTTAATGTTGCGACAATAAAAATTACTGCGGCAACTGCTGTGTGCATAGGAAAGCCTATAAGCAGTGCTGCAACAAAAAACGGTACAAGGATTATTCTTGTAAGTGTAAGTTTGTTTGGTAAATTCATAAATTGCCCTCTTATCTTTTACATTGACGCCAATATATTATATGCCGCAGTCAATATTTTGTAATAAAAATAATAGTTTTCAGACCATTTCTCCGATTGGGTCACAGCCTGTATAGTCGGTGACCTTAACCTTTACAAAGCCGCCGGGTTGAGGCTTTGCTTTGCTTGCTGTAAAGAATACGCAGCCGTCAATTTCGGGTGCGTCAGCGTAGGTTCTGCCGTAAAAGCACTCGGCAATTCTGTCAAAGCCTTCTACGAGCACTTCAATTTCCTTGCCGATAAGGCTCTCGCAGTAGTCAGCCATAACGCTCTGCTGATGCTCCATAATAATATCAGCCCGCTGTCTTTTGATTTCTTCGTCAATCTGATTCGGGAATGTGGCGGCAGGAGTGTCTTCCTCTGCCGAATATGCAAAGCAGCCGAGTCTTTGAAACTTTATTTCAGCGGCAAACTCGGCAAGTTCCTCAAACTGCTCATCTGTCTCACCGGGAAAACCTGTGATAAAGGTTGAGCGCAGTATAATATCGGGTACCTTTGCCCTCAGCTTTGCAAGCAGTGAAGCAAGGCTTTCACGGTTGCCGTGACGGTTCATTCTCTTTAAAATATCGCCGTTGCAGTGCTGCAATGGCAAATCTATGTAATTAACAAGTTTTTCTTCCTGTGCAAAGACGTCTATAAGTTCATCTGTAATTCTGTCGGGATAGCAGTACAGCACCCTTATCCATTTTAAGCCGTCAATTTTGCAGAGCCTTTTCAGCAGCTTTGCAAGGTACGGCTCGCCGAACAAATCTTCACCGTAGCGTGTGGTATCCTGTGCAATAACAATAATTTCCTTTACACCGTTTTTTGCAAGCTGCTCAGCCTCAGCTACAACAGCGTCGGGCTGACGGCTTCTGAAGTGACCTCTTATCATAGGAATTGCGCAGTAGGTACAGCGATTGTCGCAGCCCTCGGCAATTTTCAGGTATGCGGTGTAGGGAGGAGTTGACTGTATTCGTCTGCCCTCAAGACAAAGCAGTTGTTTATCGGGGAAAATTTCGATTTTTTCTTCGCTTGTTGCAAGCACGTTTTCTACAACATCGGCAATCTGAGAGTTTGCGCCAATGCCGATAGCGGCGTCAACCTCATAAAGCTGACGGGTAATTTCATTTTTATAGCGTTCGGCAAGACAGCCTGTAACAATGATTGCCTTAATCTTGCCTTCCTGCTTGAGCTTGCCAAGCTCTATAATCTCGTTAATGCTCTCCTGCTTTGCTGATTCAATAAAGCCGCAGGTATTTACAATTACAGCGTCGGCATCTGCGGGATCATTTACTAAATCAAAGCCCCTGCTTTTTAATGTAAAAAGCAGCATTTCGGCATCTACCTGATTTTTAGGGCAGCCGAGTGATACAATTCCAACCTTAGAACTCATCTGTTTCATCCTCATTATATTCCGAGAGAACGCTCTTTATGTCGTCCCAGCGATAACCGAGCCTTTGCAGTGCAGCAACAGCACGGCGTTTTATCTTTTCATCGGATAAATTTCTGTATTTTTTATCTATAACCGCTCTTATTTGTTCACTGACATCAATCTCAAGCTCCTCACAAAGCTGTTCTGCGGTATCTTTATCAATGCCTTTGCGCACAAGCTCAAAGGTTATGGCACGTTTTGACATATGCTTTGTGTTCAGTAGCTTTTCCGCATAATGCCTTGCAAAGCGTTCATCATCAACAAGGCCAAGCTCCTCCATCCTGTCAACTGCCTTTTGTGCAGACTCACTGTCAGAGGTACGGCAAATTTTATCCTCAAGCTCCTTTTTGGAGTGCTCTCTGTACGAGAGCAGCCAGAGAGCCTTATCCTTTGCCCGCCTTTCATTGCTCAGCTTAATTATTTCGTGCAGGTCGTCATCATCAATTTCTCTGCCTACGTCAAAACGATTTTCAATTAATGTCTGAGTGTCAAGAGAAACGGCAAATTCACCGTCAAGGTACAAAGCGCTCAACCTTTTTCTGCGAGGTCTTATTTCAGTGATTTTCATTATTCGTCAACCAGAACATCAATGTTTGAGGTGTCCTCATTTTCTTTTGGTGCGTCAGCAGGCTTTTTAGCATTGGAAACCTCGGTTATCTTAGCTTTTGCACCTTTTTTTGCCGGTACACATGCGGCGACAACCTTATCCATATTCGCCATAAGTTCGTCTTCGATTTGCTGTGCAAGCTCCTTGTCATTTTCAAGCAGTTCCTTAACATTATCTCTGCCCTGACCAAGACGGTTGCCGTTAAAGCTGAACCAAGCGCCAGCCTTCTGGACAATATCCACCTTTACTGCAAGGTCGAGCAGTTCGCCGATTCTTGAAATTCCCTTGCCGTACATAATATCAAATTCAGCCTCACGGAACGGAGGTGCAAGCTTATTTTTAACAACCTTTGCCCTTGTATGAGCACCAATAAGCTGATTATTGGATTTTATAGCCTCCTGCTTTCTGATGTCAATTCTTACAGAGCTATAGAATTTCAGCGCACGGCCGCCCGTGGTAACCTCAGGATTTCCGTAAACAACGCCGACCTTTTCACGCAGCTGATTAATAAAGATTGCCACGCAGTTGCTTTTGTTGATAGCGCCTGCAAGCTTTCTGAGAGCCTGCGACATAAGTCTTGCGTGAAGACCTACATGGCTGTCGCCCATTTCACCCTCAATTTCAGCCTTTGGAACAAGCGCTGCTACCGAGTCGATTACGATTACGTCAATAGCACCGCTTCGGATAAGAGCCTCGGCAATTTCGAGAGCGTCCTCACCGGTGTCGGGTTGAGAAACGAGCAGGGAGTCAACATCAACTCCGAGTGCAGCCGCATAGGTTGGGTCAAGGGCGTGTTCAACGTCGATAAAAGCGACATTGCCGTTGTTTTTCTGTCCCTCTGCAATACAGTGGAGAGAAAGCGTGGTTTTACCTGATGACTCAGGACCGTAAATCTCTACAATTCTTCCTCTTGGCAGTCCGCCGATTCCAAGTGCAATGTCAAGCGTGAGTGAGCCTGTTGAAATGTGATCAACATTCATATGCTTGTTTTCGCCAAGACGCATCACAGCGCCCTTGCCGAATTGCTTTTCTATTTGAGTGAGCGCAGTTTGAAGCGCTTTTTCCTTATCTACAGCCATTATAAAAGTACCTCCTGTTAATTTGCAGGTTTAATATTTTAAAAATCCGTTTGCTGTCCGAATTTCTGCTACCTGTATATTATAAAATACAGTAATAAAAAATGCAATAAGAACAGCTCCAAAAAAATCGAACTAATTTTCTATTTTGCGGGCAAAGTCCCAATTATTGCCCTTTGAATACCGCCGAAGTCAAGGCTTTCGGTTATTCCGATAAACCCGTTGTCGGCAAGAATCTTGCAAACCTCATCGTACTGTCTCTCTCCAAGCTCAAAAGCAAGCGCACCGCCGCTTTTTAGCTTGGATTTCCAGAGTGGTACAATTCTTCGGTAAAAGTCCAGACCGCTTTCGCCGCCGTCAAGAGCCATTTTCGGCTCATATTTTACTTCTGTCTGCAAGCCTGAAAGGTCACTGCGCTTGATGTAGGGCGGATTTGACACTATCAAATCAAGGCTGTTGTCCAAAATGCTGTCGGCACATTCAAAAATATCGCCGTTCAGGGCTTTTACCGCAGAATTGTTTAGCTTAATATTTTGAGTAAGATATGAAAACGCATCTTCGCTTAGCTCAACGGCAGTGACGCTGCAACCTGCGTATTTTTCGAGAGCCAAGGAAATTGCGCCGCTGCCTGCGCAGAGGTCGGCAGCCGTGGGATTTTCTCTGCCCGAAAGAAAATCAATGCAAAGCGAGGTGACAACCTCGGTGTCATCTCTCGGAATAAGCACACCCTCGCCCACAAGCAGGTCTATGCCCATAAAGCTCCATTTCCCAAGAATATATTGCAGCGGTTCGTGAGCGAGGCGTCTGTCTGTCAGCTGCTTAAGAATTAAAAGCTTGTCTTTTTCAGCAACAGCTTCATTTCCCTTAGTAATCAACGCAGGGCGGTCAAAGCCAAAAACCTTTTCTATAAGACATAATGCTTCAAAGGCAGGAACTTCAAATCCTGCCTCGGTTAAATTTTCTTTAGTTTTTCTGTAAGCCTCGCTGACAGTCATATTAAAGCCTCGTTAAAAATTAATTGTTGATTATATCTGTTCCGTCCTCGGGAATAACGGATTCCATAGCCTTAATGGCAACCTCAATCATCTTATCATCAGGTTCTTTTGTGGTAATTCTCTGTGCCCAAAGTCCCGGAGCCGCAATTATTCTGGTGATAGGATTATCGTGTCTGCCGCAGATTTTGATAAGCTCATAGCCAACGCCGCAGGAAACAGGGAGAAGAAGGATTTTAAATACAGGTCTTAAAAAGCCGATTCCAAACGGAGCAACAGGGACAAAAAGACCGATTACAATGCCGACAATAAGCATTAAAATCATAAAGCTTGTTCCGCATCTGGGGTGAAAGCGAATTTGTTTTTTTACATTTTCAACAGTAAGCTCTTCTTCGTTTTCATAGCAGAAAATAGTTTTATGCTCCGCACCGTGGTACATAAATACACGCTTCATTTCTGTCATCTGTGAGCATAAAATAATATATCCGAGGAAAAGTATGATTTTCAGCACACCCTCGAAAACCGATTTCCAGAATACAGCCATCTCACCGCTTCCCTGAAAAGCAGGGACTGCTTTTGCTGTCAGGTCAAAAAGGAATGACGGTAAAAAGAAAAACAGCGCAACGGCGATTGCAACACCAACAATAGATGCAAGCACCATCATAACCTTTACAAGTTTGTCGCCAAAGGTTTTATCAAGCCATTTTTCAAATTTACTCGGCTCTTCCTCCTCAATTTCTCCTGCCTCAACAGCTTTGTCTGCCGAAAGCATAAGCGACTTATATGAAAGGCGCATTGAATCAATAAGAGCCGCAACTCCCCTGAAAAACGGCAGCTTGAACAGCTTACATTTTTCGGGAATTGTGGTAATTGAAATGTCCTCGCTGTAGATTTCGTTTTCGCCTGTTCTTACACATACCGTGGTTTTTTTCGGCCCACGCATCATAATTCCCTCAATCAGGGCGCTGCCGCCTATTGAGGTGATTTTTTTTGTACTGACTTTGCTCATCGCATAATCCTTTCGTTATAGCTTAACATTTTCTGTTTGCGGTTGTTCGTCGCCCTCTTTATAGATAGGAAAGGTGAGGGTAACTGTTGTGCCGACGCCCTCGCCGCTCTCAATATCCAGAGAGCCGTGGTGAAGATTCATAATTTCGTCAGCCACAGCAAGGCCGATTCCCGAGCCTCGCACTGTCTGGTTTGCCTTGTAGAATTTCTCCTTTACCTTTGGCAGGTCTTCGGCAGGAATTCCGCAGCCTGTGTCTGTAACAATGATTCTTATAATGTCAGGCTCATCCTTATTGTAAATTATCTGTGCCGCCACAACTCCGCCTTTTGGGGTGTATTTGAGCGCATTGTCAATTACATTAAGAAAAACCTGCTTTAGTCTGTTGCTGTCACCGTAAACGGGCGGATAAACTGCATCTACAGGTTCATCATAAAGCAAATGCTTGCCCTCGCTTACAGCTCTGTTCTTGAGCATATATACGGTTTCATCAAATTCAGCAAGAATGTCGAGCTTTTCTTTTGTGAGCACCATTCTGCCGCTTTGGATTCGACTGAAGTCGAGCAGTTCCTCAACTATGCTTGTAAGTCGGGAGCTTTCTTTTATAATTACTCCCATACCCCTGTCAAAGGTTTTTCTGTCAAGCTTGCCGTTTTCGTTGAGCTGCATAGTTTCAGCCCAGCCCTTAATTGCAGTAAGAGGAGTTCTCAGCTCGTGAGAAACCCTTGATATAAAGTCGTTTTTGGTCTGCTCCGTTGTCTGCAAATCCTTAGCCATATCGGATATAGCATCGCAGAGATCACCGATTTCATCGTCATATTTATGTTCAATTTTTTCGGATGCCGAAAAGTCGCCCTGAGCAATCTGTCCTGCTCTGAGTGAAAGCTCCCTTATCGGCTTTACGATAGACTTAATAAACATAAGTCCCGACAAAAATACAAGAGCCATAATTACCAGTCCGCCGCAGACGCAGAGAACAGAAATAAATAAAATTCTTGAATGAACAGGCTCCATAGATACAATATATCTCACTGCACCCAGAGTAACGCCGCTTGAGTTGGTGATAATACGGGTCTCACTCATCGCTCGTTCCTTTGAACTGAGCGTACCGTTCCAGACTGCACAGCCCGTGCCGTTGGTCTGGGCCTCCTGAAAATCAGGCATTTCTGTTTTGTCAGAGGGAGTAAATCCCGTTGAGGTCATTATAACTCTGCCTGATGAATTGATTACCATAACCTCCATCTGCTCCTTGCGGTCAAAGTTTTCCACATATTCACGGGCAGAGGCGTTAAAGGCGGTAGTGCTGTCGCTCTGATAGTCGGAGAATACAAGCGACAGCTCGTTGCCTGCCGATGACAGCGTTTGCTCAACGCTGCTTTGGTAAACATATGTAATAACAAAGATAAGGCAGACAACAATCAGAACTATTATTGTAAATATTACGCTGAGGGTGTTGAGCATCCAGCGTTTTGTAATACCCTTAAACATTGAGCTGCCGCCCTCCTTGGATACCAACGGTTAAACTCAGGCGTTCCACTTGTAGCCGAGTCCCCATACGGTAATTATATATTTAGGATTGGACGGTTCGTCTTCAACCTTCATTCTGAGTCTTCTTATGTTTACGTCAACAATTTTGTCCTCGCCGACATATGCATCTCCCCACACATGGTTGAGAATATCCATTCTGTCAAGAGCGGTGCCGGGGTTTGAGAAGAAGTATTCCATAATCTGAAATTCAACCTGAGTCAGCTCAATCATTTTTCCGTTTTTCATAAGTGCACGGTTTCTGAGGTTCAGGGTAAATTCGCCGCTTTTAAGCTCCTCTTTAAAATTGTTTTCAGCGTGTGACTGAGCAAGTGCAACTCGTCTGTACAGAGAGTCAACTCTTGCAAGCAGCTCGCTTGGGGAAAACGGCTTTGAAACATAGTCGTCTGCACCGAGCATAAGACCTGTTACCTTGTCCATTTCCTGTGTTTTCGCAGAGAGCATAATAATGCCGATACCGCCGTTGCGGCTTCTAAGCTCCTTGCAGACCTGAAAGCCGTCAATGCCGGGCATCATAACGTCAAGAATGGCAACGTCAAAGTCGCCGTTGTGTTCATCGTATTTCTGAAGTGCAGCCTCGCCGCAGTCGGCTTCAACTACATCATAGCCTGCTCTTGTAAGGTTGATTACTACAAAATCACGAATTGCTGATTCGTCCTCACAAACAAGAATTTTTTTCATAAACTAAACCTCCGTAACTGTGTTTTTATTAGGGAAAATTTATATATTAACGGAAATCAGCGAAAAAGCAGTTTTAATATCGTCCTCGCTGATTGAAAGCGGACTTTCTGTATTTTCATTTTTAAAAGCATATGCGGTGCTTTCATTTTTATTTATTAATGTATAGTCATCACTGTCCTTGCCGACATCCCACGAATCAAGCTCAAACGCCCTGATTTCAAACAGCTTTTGACCGAGTGAATCGGAATTCCACTCAAAAAAGCTCAGTGAGCGTTTTTCCTCGTCATATCTGGCGGTATATGTACCGTCAATCCAGTTTGTGGGAATTGTAAAGGAGTAGCCGTTTCCATAGTCAGTGACTCGGTCGGACAGGTGATTTAAAATTTCGTTTTGCACAGAAAAGTTGTTCCAACTGATTTTGTCTGCAACTGTCGGAGGATCCTCGTCACTTGCAGACGGCAGCTTGCTGACAATGGGTATTTCTATAATTGTGTCCTTGTTAATATCCGTGCAGAGAGTGGCTGTTGAGCGCTGGGTTATGTTTTTATCCTTTTCATTAAAGAGAGGATTCCTCATAACGGCAAGCTCGGTATTGTAATAGATAATCTGCGTAACGGTATCATCGTTAACCAGACTTCCGTCAACAATAAGCACATTCCGGCTGTTCTCGGCAGGAGAAACAGCAATGCTTTTATAGCGTGTAATATTGGGATCCATTTTTATGCTTGCCTTTGAATAGAGACAATTTCTTTCATCGCTGTAAACAAGCATATTAGCTGTGGCGTCTTCTTCTGCAGTGTAAAGTGACAGCAGCATAACCTCGTCAACGTCATCACCGTCAAAGTCTGCACAGCAAAAGCTCGAATAGCTGCTCTCAACTGTCAGCCTGTCGGTTTTTCCATTTGAATACGAATGACAGGCAAGATTATTTATGCTTGAGTTATAGGTGGAATAGCCCGAAAGTATTTCAAGCTTACCGTCACCGGTGACATCTGCAAAATCAATACAGTCAATATCTGTGGACTCAATGGCGCAGTTTTCAGAGAGCTTCCATTCTCCTTTCAGAGAATACATAACGAGCATATGAATCTCAGCGGTATTTTCGTTTGGAGTGCGGTAAAAGGCGATTGCCTCATCAGTTCCGTCAAGGTCAAGATCCCTCATAACAATGGCGCTGCGGTAGCTTCCGGATTTGGGATATTTTAAGGTATATCCGCTGCCGGCAGTATCAGCAATAAGCTGTTCTATTTCAGCTTCGTCACCAACAGTTTTAGGAGGACGAATAAGGCTGTCTGTGCCTATGTCGGCACTGTCACAGCCGCTTGCCGAAAGTGGAAGTGCGCACAGCAACACAGTGCAGATAATTCCCCTTGCTTTCAAAGCCTCTCCTCCTTTTTTGTAATAAGTTTTTTTAATAAGAAAAATTAATCTTGCTTTACAACAGCACGAAGATATTTGATTTTAATGCCCTCGGCAGAAAACATTTTTTCGTGTTCGGTTTCAATATTATCCGAAACATCGCTGTTGTGAAGGTCGTATGTTTTATAAATGATTTCGTAGCCGCTTTTCTCAAAATATTTAAGACTGTCGGCAAAAAGTGCGTCATCGTCAGTTTTAAAGCGGATTTCTGCGCCGTCATCAAGAAAGCTCTTGTACATTTCAAGCTTTTTGGGGAAAGTAAGTCTTCTTTTATTGTGCTTTGGACGAGGCCAAGGGTTGCAGAAATTAATAAACATCCCCTTGATTTTATCATCCTTAGTAATTATTTTGTCAATCTGCTCAACATTATAATTTACAAGCAATAAATTAGTAACGTCGACGTCAGTTTTGCCTTCGCTTTTAAAAATTTCGACAATATTTCGTCTGCCGACTCCGAGCATATCAATTTTAATATCTACGGCGATAATGTTTTTGTCGGGATTTTTAACAGCGAACTGACCTGCAAAGCCGCCCTTTCCGCAGCCTATTTCAAGGTAAAGCGGCTGATTATTATTGAATCTCTCGCTCCATTTGCCTGCGTATTCTTCAGGATTTTTTACAAAAAAATCACAAACTGCAAGCTCAGGCTCAGCCCATTTCTTTTTTCTGATTCTCATAACGCAAAATTATGCACTAAAAGTGCATCTCCTCATAAATATTCACATATTATTATATCAAATTATTACAGATATTGCAACGAATATTTCATATTTAAAGCCAATATTTAAAGAAATTTAATTCTATCGTTACATACCTCTGATTTTATGAAGGTAATGTTACGAAATTTTTCCGAAAGCTTACGGCAAAGAGGGGATATTACAATATCCTCGGTTTTAAAATGACCTGCGTCAATAATTGAAATTCCAAGCTCATTTGCGGCGAGAATTTCGTGGTGCTTAATTTCGCCTGTAAGCAGTACGTCTGCGCCCTCTGCGGCAGCGGCAAAGACATTTGAGCCACCCGCACCCGAGGAAACGGCGGCTCTGCAAATTTTACTCTTTACATCCGTATAGCGAAGTCCGCAGCATTTCAGATTTTCCTTGACTGTCCGAGCAAGGGCGTCAATATCGGTGTCAATATCGCCGATAAACAGACATTCGCCGCTGCTGCAAAGCCTTGTGTTTTTAATTCCCACGGCGGCGGCAAGGCAGAGATTCACTCCGAAGCTGTCGGATAAATCAAGGTTTGTATGCATACATACGGCAGAAATATTTTTTGCGGCAAGCCTATAGGGAACAGAGCTTGCCGCAAGGCTTTTAAACGCATTGAAAATAACCGGATGATGACTGATTATAAGCTCGCAATTCAGCCTTTCTGCTTCGTCAACAACCTCATTTGTTATGTCAAGAGCAACAAGCACACTGTTTATCGGCTGAGTGTTACTGCCGACAAGCAGACCGCAGTTATCAAAGTCCATAGCGGTGTCAATAGGTGCAAATTCCTCAAAAAAATCAAGTATATTCTGTACGGTAGTCATTATAGTATCTCCCTGAGTTCTTTGGCAATTTCAAAATAGTGGGGGTCGCCCTTTGCCCTTTTTTCAAGTTTTGATATATGCTTTTCAATAAAAAGTCTGTGGGTAGGATTTAATTTAGGCTGCAATTTTGCAGAATATAATTCGGCTTCGGTGTATTCTTGCTTTTTGCCTGAGAAGCATACAAGCAGTATGGTGTAGCATTTTTTGCCTGCGGTGCAGCAGTCCTGCTTTAAAATTTCAAAGCCGTTGTCAAAGAGGTACTTTATCAGAACCTCGCTTTTTGTCATAGGCTGCAATATGAAGTGCTTGCTGCTGTTTTTTGAGTATGGGCAGCTGTCAAGAATAGAAGCAATCAGCTCTCCTCCCATACCTGCAATCACAAAGTCGTCTGCTTCATTTTCGTCTATATTTTTTAACCCGTCGGAAAGTCTTGCAGTAACCATATTTCCTGCGTTAAGGCTGTCTATAGCCTCCTTTCCCCTTGAGAGAGGTTCGGGATTGATGTCGGCTGCAATGGCGGACGCGCAGACGCCGTATGTGCAGACCGCAAGGCTTGAAATTTACG
>OGOU01000255.1_pt1 | contig 52757 bp, 43 predicted proteins | sample 1552721 | NCBI WGS metagenome assembly OGOU01 (sample SAMEA2580176, study PRJEB22360) | human gut metagenome | biome: human gut; feature: human-associated habitat; material: faeces | place: Denmark | collected 2008/2010
TTCATCAGGCTGTCCGCAAGCGCCTTTTGCTCAGTAATCTTATTCGTGATTTCCATCATTTTTTCGTAATCGCTCGCCGTCTCGGGGTTGGAGAGCTGCTCGTTCAGCGTGTCAATTTCCGCTTCCGCCGCTTCGCAGAAGCTGTCCGGGATTTTTAAAAGTAGCCCGGATGCTGGCCGATCCGGTGGTCTGATCGATCACTCCGCTCAGGGTGGATATTTTTCCTTTTTCCGGGTAGATGGTTCCGTCTGCCAATTGTAATTCCACTTCGGGAAGTCCGCTCAATACGCCTGACGTGGAACCGTCGGCCTGTCGAATCATATCCAGAATTTGTTTTTCATTCATCGAGAAATATACATACATTTCGGAAATATCGGATACGGTGGTCAGCGGGGTTGCCGAACTGGGGCTGACCAGGCTTCCTACCCGATAGGGGAAAGTACCCACAACTCCGTCGGAAGGGCTGGTCACTTCCGTGTAGGAAAGGTTCTTTTCCGCATTGATCAGTTGTGCCCGTGCCTGTGCTAAAGCGGCTTCCTGCGAAGCTAATGTGTTTTCGGCCATTTGCAGATCGTATTCGCTGATGATATTCTTTTTAGCCAGTTCGCGTTTATTTTCCGCTGTCAATTTCGCTGTAGAGACATTCGCTTCTGCTACATTTACGGTCGCCCGTGCTACATTCACCGCAGCTTCAAATTGCACCGGATCGATCAAAAATAAAGTTTGCCCTTTTTTAACGACGGCTCCTTCATCAACACATAGTTTAGTGATAAAACCGCTGACATTGGGACGGATCTCGACATCCTGGCGTCCCCGTATCGTTGCGGGATAGGAGGAATTTAACGTTGCCGGAGTTGCTTCGACGGTAATAACTGCATAATCCGGTACCCCTTGTTGCATACCTTGCTGTTTGTTACTACAGGCAAAGAGACTCACTCCCAACGCAACCAACATTACTTTGCGTGACTGAATGATAATAGATTTTTGAATTTTCATGTCTAAATATGTTTGATGTATTTTGATTATAAACCATGTTTCGGGAGAATGTCCATATTTTCGGATTTATCCTCTTACAAATTCTATGCAAATGTTTTTTTTAGATGCCCTATTATTAGCCATATTTATCAAAAAAAAATATTTTTTAAACATAGGGAAATAAAAATCCACTCTAAAGTTATGCTCCGTTATTGGGATTGATACTTATAGAGTGGATTCTATGGGAAAGCATTGGGGTGAAGTTAGATGTTTTCGAGGTCTTCGAACATTTTTGTACTTAGGTATTTTTCAGCCCGGTCGGGAAAAACCACTACGATGTTCCCCGATTCGATCTGTTCGGCTGTCCGTATAGCGGCAAGCATTGCCGCTCCGCTGCTCATTCCTGCAAAAATTCCTTCTTTTACAATGATTTGCCGTGCCATGGCGATCGCTTCTTCACTTTCTATCATAATCTGGTCGTCGATCCGGGACGGATCGTAGATCGCCGGAACTATGGCTTCTTCCATATTTTTCAGTCCTTGAATGTAGTGACCTTTGATCGGGTGGGCGCATACCACTTTGATGGACGGTTTTAATTGTTTCAGGAATTTAGAGATGCCCATAATTGTGCCCGAAGTACCGACAGCGCATACTAAATAGTCAATTTCACCTCCGGTTTGTTGCCATATTTCGATAGCCGTGTTTTCATAATGTGCCAGGTAGTTGTTCGAATTGGAGAACTGGTCGGGCATAAAATATTTGTCCGGATTTTCCGCAACGATCTTACGCGCCCTGCGAATAGCACCGTCTGTTCCTTCGGCTGCCGGGGTGAGAATGATTTTGCCTCCGTACGATCGGATGATCTTCCTGCGTTCTACAGATACGGCTTCGCTCATGACGATCTCGATGGGATAGCCTTTGACAATGCCTGCAATGGCAAGTCCTATTCCTGTATTCCCCGAAGTAGGTTCGATAATGGTCTTGCCTTTTGAAAGACGGCCTTCCTGTTCGGCTTTTTCGATCATCTGAACGGCGATGCGGTCTTTGATGCTTCCGGTAGGGTTGAAGCCTTCGAGCTTTGCGTAGATATTTACTTTAGGCTTAGGGCATAACGAATTTATTCTGACCATGGGGGTGTTCCCGATGGTCTCTAAGATATTATTCTTGATCATAATAGTGCAGTTGTTAGTGTTGTGCAAAGATATAAGATATATTGAAGAAGATAAATTCCGAACGGAATTTTTTTATATACGTACTCCTCATATTGACGATAGATTGCACTATCTTTGTTTAAATAATTAGAAAATGGAAAATTATGGCTTTCAAAATTGCATTCTTTGATACGAAACCTTATGATCGGGCTTCTTTCGATGAAGTGAATCAACGGTATCGTTTCGATATTGTTTATCATAAAGGGCAGCTTAACCGGAATAATGTTATCCTGACGAAGGGAATGGATGCGGTGTGTATTTTCGTCCATGATACGGCCGACGCGGAGATTATCCGGGAAATGGCGGACAATGGAGTGAAATTGCTGGCATTGAGGGCGGCTGGATATAACAATGTGGATTTGGCCGCTGCCGGAGAATGTGGAATAAAAGTTGTGCGTGTTCCTGCTTATTCCCCTTATGCCGTGGCGGAGCATGCGGTGGCATTGATGCTGGCGTTGAACCGGAAGATTCACCGGGCTTACTGGCGTACCCGGGATGGGAATTTTTCGCTTCATGGTTTGATGGGATTCGATATGAACGGCAAAACGGCAGGAATTATCGGGACAGGTAAGATTGCAAGAAAACTGATCCGTATTTTAAAAGGTTTCGGCATGAATATATTGGCTAACGATGTATATCCGGATGAAGCTTTCGCCCGGGAGGCCGGATTTGTTTATGTGTCTTTGGAAGAATTGTACAGGAAATCGGATATTATTTCCTTGCATTGCCCGCTGACCGACCAGACCCGCAACATGATCAACGAGGAATCGATCGCTTTGATGAAAGAGCGTGTGATGCTGATCAATACCAGCCGGGGACAGCTGATTCATACGAATGCCCTGATCGAAGGATTGAAAAGTAAAAAAATCATTGCAGCAGGGCTGGATGTGTACGAGGAGGAAGAGGAGTATTTTTATGAAGATAAGTCGGATAAAATCATCGACGACGATGTTTTAGCACGCTTGCTTTCGTTTAATAATGTGATAGTGACTTCTCATCAGGGATTCTTTACCCAGGAAGCGATGCGTAATATCGCCGAAACGACTTTACAGAACATTCAGGATTTTGAAGAAGGGAAGCCTTTGGGGAATGAGGTGAAGCCATAACGGAACGCTGAAAATTCTCTTGACATAGAGATCGGCCATTTCTCAATTCCCTGAACAGGAATCGAGAAATGGGTTCGCCTTGTCACAGGTCTTTTATCTTAATGATGTTATAGGATATATTTTTATCATATACATCTGTGCCTTCCACTTTTTTGATGTAGCGGACGACACGGATCGTGACGGGGAGTATAATGACCTCATAAAGGGATTTTAACAGGGCTTGCGTGCCGATCATCACCAATAGGTCGGTAGCCGGAATCAATCCTCCGAAAGCAATGGGGAAGAAGAGGAGCGAATCGGCGCTTTCTCCCACCAGTGTGGAAATTATTGCACGAAGCGAAAAATGTTTTCCCTGACTGGCCACTTTCATTTTACTCATAATATAAGCATTGAGAAATGAGCCGACTAAAAAGGCAAGCAGGCTGGCAATGGCGATTCGCGGGGCTAAGCCGAATACGAAATTAAAGCTGTCTTCTCCTTCCCAAAACGGTGCGGCAGGTAAAACGATCGCCAGCCGGGCAAAACCTATCGTGAGAAAATTCATTGCAAATCCGCTCCAAATGATAAGTCTGGCTTTTTTAAAGCCCCAGACTTCTGCGATACAGTCGTTGATGATGTAGGAAATCGGAAAAACGATCAGGCCTGCGGTGGCAATGATAGGACCGATCTGGATGACTTTGGTTTCTAAAAGATTGGAGGCTACGAGGCATACGTTGAAAAGAATGCCCAGTAACATGAAAGATAAGGTTACTGTTTTTTGCATATTCTTGTTTTTTACGTGGTTTGACAAGCACACGGTTTCTTATTGGAAACAGGTTATTTTTTTGAAACGGGGAAACAGATTTTATATTCTCCGTTTGGGTTTTAGGTTTGTTTTAAGCTTGCTGCAGAAGTGTAAAATCGACACAGGCACGGTCTTCTTTTACCGGGCCGATAAGATTTTTACTGATTTCCACATGTTTCGGGTGATTGGCATAAATGCTCAGGTCTTCCAGTGTATTGAATTCTGTTTCTAAAGCTATGTCCCATTTCTCTGCGGGGTTAATATTCAGGCCCACATGTATTTTTTTGAGTTCAGGGATGAAGGGGAGCAAATTTTCAAGCTGTGTTTTTATTTCGTTCATTTTAGCTTGCTTTTCCGCTTCCGAATCGAAGGCTTTTAGTTTAAATAATACAATGTGTTTAATCATAATCGGTTTTTAGATTTAAGGTAAAACTGATTTTGAAGCCGGCGGCTCCCATTTTCGGACGGCAAATATACGGTTTCCGGATGAAAAATGGCTATCTTTTTAATTTGTTATTATTTTCTATTAAATTCTTGTTAAAATCGTTTTTTTGTTATAACTTTATATCAGTAAAAGATATGAAGGTTATCGAGGGGGATTAATTATTAACCTTCTGCTTCGGCAGAGTAAAAATTGAAGCCATGAACCCAAGAATGAATCAATTAGTTGTCAATATTCTTTTATTGATCGTGATCGCCGGAATTGTAGCCTACATCTGTATTAATTTGGCGGAGGTGGTAAACAACATCTCCAATGTGGTGGAAAATTCTATTATGAACCTCAACATTGGATTGTAAAAGCAAATGCGGTGAGGGGAGGATCTAAGGAATGTAAGTTTTCCGGTTAGGTAAATAAGCCGGACAAGGGAAGAACTTTTCATAGAATAAAACGTTAAAGAGATAGAATTTTGTCTAAAACGAAGTATTTATGAAAAGAATATTATCAAGTACGATTTTCAAATTGCTCTTAGCGGTAGGCGTTGGTATTGTGTTGGGACTGTTCGTCGGTGAAGGATTCATGAACATTGTTGTAACTGTGAAATATATTTTAGGGCAGTTGATATTTTTCATGGTTCCGTTGATTATTCTCGCTTTTGTTTCTTCTTCCATTGCTAAAATGAAAAATAAAGCCTCGCAGATGCTGGGCTGGGCTTTGGGATTGGCCTATTGTTCGTCGGTAGGCGCTGCATTCATGGCTATGTTCCTGGGATATTGGCTGATTCCTTTATTGTCGGTGGCTCCTGCTACGGAGGGACTGAAGGAGATTCCCGGTTTAGTGTTCCGGTTGGATATTCCGCCTGTTATGAGTGTGATGACCGCTTTGGTCGTGGCTATCATGATCGGACTGGCGACCGTTTGGACGAAATCGCAAATTTTCGAAACGCTCCTGGACAATTTTCAGCAGATGATCCTGTTGTTGATTAACCGGATATTGATTCCCGTGTTGCCTTTCTTTATTGCAGCTAATTTCTGTGCTTTGACTTACGAGGGATCGATCACCCGGCAATTGCCCGTTTTCCTGAATGTCATGGGAGTGGTACTGGTTGCCCATTTTATTTGGCTTACTTTCCTGTATTTATCGGCAGGTGCTTTTTCCGGCAAGAATCCTTGGCAGGTGCTCCGCTATTACGGGCCTGCTTATTTTACCGCCGTGGGGACGATGTCTTCGGCCGCCACTCTGCCGGTGGCACTGAAGTGTGCCAAACGAAGCCCTGTGCTGAAAGGTGAAGTGATCGATTTTGCCATACCTTTGTTTTCCAATATTCATTTATGCGGTTCTATCCTTACGGAAGTGTTTTTTGTCATGACCGTTTCGTTGATACTTTATGGAGCTTTACCCGCTATGTCCACGATGGTGCTTTTCATTATTTTACTGGGAATTTTTGCTATCGGCGCTCCCGGAGTGCCCGGAGGAACTGTAATTGCTTCGCTGGGGATCGTCGTTTCCGTTTTGGGGTTCGATGAGGCGGGGACTGCTTTGTTATTAACGATTTTTGCTCTTCAGGATAGTTTCGGCACGGCATGTAATGTTACGGGTGACGGAGCTTTAACCCTTATCTTGTCTAAATTGGACAAATAGGCCGGAACCTTCATTTTTTAAGGCAGGAAGGAGGATATAATCATGGGATTAATCCTATCTTTGTGCCTCTGTTTTTTTGTATGGAAAAGGAACGATATAGGATTAATTTAAATGAATATATGAACACGAGGTTTTATTTACCATTGATTGCGCTGGCGGTTGCGGCGTCGGCTTGTAACAGTAAGAAGGAAGTCGTAGAGAACGGTGGAATCCAATTAGCTAATCTGGATACGACCGCAATGCCGGGAACCGATTTTTACCAGTATGCCTGCGGAGGCTGGATGAAAGCTCATCCGCTTACAGACGAGTATGCCCGTTTCGGATCGTTCGATTTACTGGCGGAAAATAACCGCGAGCAGTTGAAGGGATTGATCGAAGGTTTGGCTGCGCAAAAATCGGAGGAAGGAACTATTGCCCAAAAGATAGGCGATCTTTATAATCTGGCAATGGATAGCGTGAAATTGAATGCCGACGGAGTGGCTCCGATTCGCCCTGAATTGGAAAAGATTGCCGGAACATCGGCTGACGGTTTGGTTCAACTGATTGCAGAAATGCGGCGCAGCGGTTTTTCTCCTTATTTTGGAGTGTATGTCGCGTCGGACGATACGAATAGTATGATGAATATCGTTCATATGTACCAAAGCGGATTGGGATTGGGCGACCGTGATTATTATTTGAACGATGATCCGCATACGAAGGAGATTCGTACAAAGTATGAAGAACATATAAGCAAAATGTTTCAGTTGGCGGGTTATAGCGAACCGGAAGCGCGTAAGGCAGCCGCCAATGTTATGAAGATAGAAACCGAGATTGCCGGGGCTTCTTACGAAAAAGTGAAATTACGCGATCCGCATGCTAATTATCACAAAATGACAGTAGAAGAATTATCGGATAAAATTCCCGGATTTGATTGGAAGGTATATTTTGCAACTATCGGATTGAACGGATTACGGGAATTAAATGTCGGGCAACCGGAAATGGTGGCCAAAGCGGTGGAATTGCTGAATCGGGCAGATTTAGAGGCACAGAAAGATTATCTTTCCTGGAAAGTGATCGATGGAGCGGCTTCTTACCTGAGCGATGCTTTCGTTGCACAGAATTTTGAATTCTATGGAAAAGTGCTTTCCGGTACCAAAGAAATGAAACCCCGCTGGAAAAGGGCGGTAGGAACCGTGGACGGAGTGATGGGCGAGGCTGTCGGGCAGATGTATGTGGAAAAGTATTTTCCGGCTGCCGCTAAAGAACGCATGGTGAATTTAGTGGGGAATCTCCAGAAAGCTTTAGGCGAAAGAATACAGTCGCTGGCATGGATGAGTGAAGAAACAAAGGCTAAGGCATTGGAAAAATTATCCACGATTTATGTGAAAGTGGGTTATCCGGATAAATGGCGGGATTATTCGGCCCTGGAAATTAAGGATGATTCTTATTGGGCCAATATCGAGCGTTCCAATTTGTTCGATTTCGATTATATGTTGTCGAAAGCCGGCAAGCCGGTGGATAAGACCGAATGGCTCATGACCCCTCAGACGGTGAATGCTTATTACAACCCGGCTACAAACGAAATATGTTTTCCTGCCGGAATTTTACAATATCCGTTTTTTGATATGAATGCCGACGATGCTTTCAATTATGGAGCGATCGGAGTGGTTATCGGTCACGAAATGACGCACGGTTTTGACGATCAGGGACGGCAATACGACAAAGAAGGTAATCTGAAAGATTGGTGGACTGCCGGGGATTCTAAGAATTTCGAGGAACGTGCAGAGGTATTGGTGAATTATTTCGACAGTATTCAGGTATTACCCGGTTTGCATGCCAACGGTCAGCTGACTTTGGGCGAGAATATTGCAGACCATGGCGGGTTGCAGGTGTCTTTCCAGGCGTTCAAAAATGCAACGGCAGGGAAAGAATTGGGTACGGTGGACGGTTTTACCCCGGAACAGCGTTTCTTTTTGGCCTATGCTAATGTGTGGGCCGGTAATATACGCGATGAGCAGATACGCCTGTTGACCAAAATGGATGTACATTCGTTGGGAAAATGGCGTGTAAATGCGGCTCTTCCTCACATCGGTGCATGGTATGACGCTTTTAACATACAGGAAGGAGATGCTTTGTATCTGAAACCGGAAGATAGGGCTTCTATCTGGTAATTTACAATAGAACGATAGAGGAGGGTAATTGCTAAAGCGGTTACCCTCTTTTTATTTATCATTTCTACTCATATCCTTGAGATTACCGAACAGTTACAAGCGTTTCCCACGATAGATTTCCGGTATTTCGAGGTTATCATGCAAGAAGGAAAGCCTCGTTATACTTATAAGTTGCTATCCGGAGTTTCTCACGAACGCATCGGCATGTATATTCTCAACCGGGAGAACGTCGTGGAAACGATCCGGAGGGCGGCTATCTGTGATACAATGAAAGTTGCGGACTCTGTTAAGTGAGATAGCGATTCCCCGTCATTCTGGCCTGTAAAGGATAAACCAATATAAAACTGTTATGAGTGAAGTATTTATCCAAATATCCGGCGATCCGGTTCATACTGGGTTGAAAAGAAATTTGGTCGCGTCGGCTAAAGATAATCCATAGATTATCGTCTTTTTTGATGTCGCGGAATACAATCAGGAAATCTTCCCAGTCGGTGAATTCGATATATTCAGGAGCATTGCTCTGTTTGGCAAGCAGAACTTTCAGGCGTTCGATGGTCGCGCGCGACCCATAAAAAATTCCTTTTGAACCTGTGTTTTGAAGGGTATTGCCGATTCGTGTCACCCATTGTACGAATCCGGCTTCCTTTTCCGCTTTTTCCGGGATAACCACCAAATGGCGCTTCATGGTAGAAAGGGGTTGTACAGGTTTGTAAATCAATGTAGTGACATCGCTGTGGTTTAGAATATCTTCCGTTATTCTTCCCAGGAAAGAATTAGAAATGCCTTTTTCTTTATGTAATCCCAATATCAGGTCGGAAATCTGGTGTTCCAAAATGACGCTGAGGATTGCATTAGGCACATTAAGATCGTATCTTAATAGTTCTTGCATATTGGTGTCGGTTGCTGCTGCCGTAAGCACCGCATTTTCTAATAATTTCCGGGATTTTTTCAGTTTATGCTCATCGTTGGACTGGTTGTCCATGACGTTTAAGGCATATAAATTCCGAAGGTTGTTTTTCGATTTGATAGCGAGGCTAAGGTTTACTAATTCTTCTGCCGTTTCCTCGTTGCTGATGGGAATTAGTATTCGTTCCTGTGTGTTCTCGTTGGTGTCGTCCGTATCGGAAGTCTGGACGGCAGCCAGATTATGCGCACCTTTCTGGGCGGCAAAAGAAGCGATGGTACAAGTGACGAGAATCATTAAGATCGTTCCGTTCAATACGCTTTCATTCAATAGGCGTATGGGCTGACCTTCGGGTGTCTGTCCTAAAATGACATTATAGCCTACCATTACGGCTGCTAGGGTTGCGGCTGCCTGTGCATTGCTCAATCCGAAAATGATCCGTCTTTGATCGACGGACAGACGGAATGTTTTTTGGGTAAGCCATGCGGCAAGGTATTTGGCCAATGTCGCCACTATAATCATGATGATGCCCACTTTAATCGTTTCAAAGCTATTGAAAAAGGCTTTGTAATCGATCAGCATGCCGACCCCGATCAGGAAGAAGGGGATGAAAATAGCATTACCGATAAATTCAACCCGGTGCATCAGGGGAGAAGTGTGAGGGATCAGCCGGTTAAGAGCCAGTCCCGCTAAAAACGATCCGAAAATGGCTCCCAATCCCGCCAGTTCGGCCAGGTAAGCTCCTGAAAATACCATGACCAGCACGAATATGTATTGCGAAATACTGTCCTGCACCCGTTTAAAGAACCAGCGCCCGATTAGCGGGAATACAAGTACGACGAAAGTGGCGAAGGCTATTACGGATAAGCTGAGATTTGTCCAAAAATGATCACCTGTCTGTCCGGTCGCCATGCCTACGATGATCGTTAAAACAAGTAACGCCAATGTATCGGTGATCATGGTTCCCCCGACCGTGATACTGACGGATTTATCCTTACTGATCCCTAATTTACTGATGATCGGGTAGGCGAGTAAGGTATGGGAGGCAAACATACTGGCCAACAATATGGAGGTTTCCATGCTGAAATTGAGCAGGTAAAGGCCCGCTATCATACCTAACCCCATGGGAATTAAAAAAGTGTACATACCGAACACCAGGCTGCGACCGCTATTTTTTTTGAAGTCGCCCATATCTATTTCCAATCCTGCCAGGAACATGATGTATAAAAGTCCCGCCGTACCGGAAAGGATAATACTACTGTCCCGTAATACCAGATTTAGTCCGTTGGGGCCGATTACTGCCCCTGCAATGATCAGGCCTAACAAGTGAGGTATTTTCAGTTTGTTCAGCAGCAAGGGAGCGGCAAGGATAATAATAAGAATCAACAAAAATTTTAAAACCGGATCGGTCAGCGGCAGGGTATGTGAAACTGCTAAGGTAAGCATAATTTAATTTTTTGAAATATACGTATTTTTCTCTCGTAAAAGTTACATTTTGGAGAGGTTGAACAAAGATAGTAAAAGATTTATTCAGTGTGCAGCGAACTTTGGAATTTAAAGAACCAGCGCCAGATTAGCGGGAATACAAGTAGTGCGTGTTTCGGGAAATGGGGAAAAAATATAAAGAGAAAAGCCTGTGGCAAGATGTCCGGACATTGGAAAATTTAGGTGTGCTTTTTCAAAAATAAAAAATATTGCGATATTTGTTGAAAACAGAATTATGAAAATACGATCGAGGTATATCCGTTACGGTGTGTTGGCGGGATTGGTTTTGGCTACTTTTGTATTTCGCTGGCTGCCCGGATTGAGCGAAGGGTATGCCCTTCATTGTTATCCCTACCTGTCGGCGGTTTTGTCGGCTTTCTCTGCTTTGTTTTCTTTTTCCGTGGGAGATTGTTTTATTGTGTTGGGAATAGGGTGGATCGTCGGAAATTTGGTCTATGTGCTTTGGAAGAGGCAAAATGTGAAGCGGGTTTTACTAAGAACGTTAGAATTTTGTGTGTGGATATACGTGTGGTTTTATTTTGCCTGGGGAATTAATTATTTCCGTTTCCCGTTTTATGAACGGGCAGGGATCGAGCATGCCCGGTACAATGAAGAAGATTTCCGGGTATTTTTAAAGGATTACGTGAGAGGACTGGACAGTTCTTATGTTTTGGCGGGCGATACGTTGGCGGGGTGGTATCTGGAGCCGTTCCGGCATTCCGCTTTTATCGATTCCCTGAATATAGAGCGAACGGTCGGAGCGGGTTACCGCGAGATCGCTCCGCGTTTTGGATTGGTTCGGACCCGAAAGGATTTAAAGGCTAAACCGATGTTATGGAGCCGGGGGATGTCGAGGGTGGGAGTCAGCGGGTACATGGGTCCGTTTTTTTCGGAATTTAATATAAACAGCGAGGAATTGAGTGTGGAATATCCTTTCACTTATGCACACGAACTGGCGCATCGGTTGGGGATAGCCGGTGAGGCCGAAGCGAATTTATACGCTTATTGGGTTTGTAGCCATTCGGATGTGCCTGAGGTACGCTTTAGCGGATATTTTTCCATTTTAGGCTATGTGATGGGGAATGCCAGGCAATTATTGACAGAAGACGAGTATGTGGAATTATATAAAGGTATTCGTCCCGGAATCATCAGTTTGTATATGGTACACCGCAATTATTGGCGTGGGAAATATAATCCGCAGGTGGGTAAGGTGCAAAATAAAGTGTATAATGCTTATCTGAAAGCCAACCGGGTGGAGAGCGGAACAAAGAATTATTCGGAGATGGTCGGGTTATTGGTGTCGTTATGGGAAAGCGAAAAAGAAAAGAGGGAATTTTAAAATTCCCTCTTTCTTATATCAGTTCTTCATGTATTTGTTTTCTCCGGTCAGGGTGTTCATAAAAGCGACAAGCAATTCGACATCCGGGTCGGGAAGTGTTTTACCGGTTTGATACTTCAGCATTGCCTGGGTTGCATCCTGAAGAGTCAGGGCACTCCCGTCGTGCAGGTAAGGAGCTGTCAGGGCTACGTTCCGCAGAGTGGGAGTTTTAAATCTCTGGAAGTCCGTAGAATCTTTGGTCAGGTTAAAATGGCCGTAATCTTTGTTATCGTGCAAAGGAGTGCCGCGATCTTTGAAATAATCGGCAACGATACCCATATATTCGAATGATTGCCCGCCCATATTCACTCCCGAGTGGCAGGTCGCGCAGTTATTGGTTTTAAAAAGTTCATAACCCTTGATCTCCTCGTCGGTCAAAACTCCTTTTTCTCCCTTTAAATAACGGTCGAAACGGCAGTTCGGCGTGAGCAGGGTCTTTTCGAATTCTGCGATGGCATCGGTTATCGTCTGTTCCGTGATTCCTTCCGTATAGATAGCGGCAAATTCTGCAAACATTTCTTTGTCATCTTTCAGTTTACCTGTGATTTGCTCCCAGTTGGATCCCATTTCCAAAGCATCCAATGGAGGTCCGCCCGCTTGCACCTGTAAATCTTTTGCCCGGCCATCCCAGAATTGTCCTGCGCCGTTTAATGCAGCATTATATACGGTTGGGGCGTTGATACCTCCGATTTGACCGTATATTCCTTTGGAAGTCCGCAATCCATCGACTCCCGCTTTATCTAAAGGGTGGCAGGTGGCACAAGATACCGTGTTGTCGGCTGAAATTCTTGTGTCGTGGTAGAGTTTGAATCCTAAAGCTACTTTCGCCGGATCGACGGGGATCGAATCCATAACAGGTTGTATGGGCTCGTGAGCGAATTCTTCGGCAGCCAGTCCGGTGGCGTAATGCTGGCTCCTTACTTCCTGTATCCAGCGTTTCAATACCTCTTTTTCCCGGCTATTGAACGAATTGCCCCAATGTATGACGGTGTATTTGAGTACGGGCATAGATTCGTTGATCATACTTTGCTCGATCTTAGCCAGATCGACTTCTGAAATCTTGGTTCCTTTTTCCAGCGCCTGGCATACTTTTTCCAAATCGATATAGCGATTCCCTTTGTGCATATCTTCTTTCACCAATCCTTTCGCAATAGGGAATTTACCGTAGAAGGGCATGGGAGCATTGGGTGAATGGCAATCCAGGCAACCATTATTGGTCAGAATGGCTTTTACCTGCGCATTCAATTGTCCTTCCGGAATTGTTTTCCGAAAGTTAAACCGGTAGATAGCATAAGCCGAGACTCCTACAATGAGGATCAGCAATACCATTAACATTTTTCTTCTTTTCATAGACTTTTATTTTAAACTTGATTCGATTTCAATTTTTATTGTAAAGGACATGTAATCTTTACCCCGTGTGAATTTTTGTGCAAAAAAAATAAAAATATACCTATGAAAAACGTCTTTAAAAGTTTTCTGACATATTATTTATCTATTGGCTAATAAATAATATCGATATATTAAAGAACGATCTTCGAAATTTCAATCGCTATGTGGTCTTCCAGGCCAATCATGGCATTGATGATATGGAGGGACCGGAAGTAAGAAAGATCGTTTATCGAGATGTTTTTTGGGGTTAAAATGCCCTGGGATATAAGGAGCCGGCGTTGGGTCCCGTTGAGCAGGAAAGTAGAAGGGGTAACGTAGCCGGCACCGTCGAAAAGGGCGACATTGCTATAACTGGTGTCTGTGATTTTTCCGTGACGGGTAATCAATATATCGTCACAATCGCCTTTTAGAGCAAGGAGATCGTGAAGAGCTTGCCGGTCGGCATATTTTAAATGGTAATCGATTTGATTTCCTTCCACTATTTTTAGGGAATGAATCGGGCGTAGGACATACGGGGTAAATTCGATTTTTTGGATTTGTGTATCGTATTCGATGCGGCATTTCACAACACCATGCCTGTACGCTATGGGAATGAGGTCCTCCGGCAGGTGGAATGCGTTACGCATCCCGAAAACTTCCCTGACCGTTTGCTCCATACGCCGGAGATGTTCGGAAACATGGATGAAACGACCGTCGTGTACTTTTATGGTTTCTATGAAAAGCGGTATATTCATAAGGATCGAGATATAGGAAGATATATTTTTTGCAAAATTTCGCGGTATTCTTCTTCCGGCTTGCTTTGTGCCGTGATTCCGCCCCCGCTTCTGAAATAATAATTTTCGCCTTCTTTTTCGATGTAGCGAATCATAACCGCACTATCCAGATTTTCTCCATCGAAATAGCCGAAAATTCCGGTGTAAAATCCCCTGGGCTGTCTTTCCGCCTTCCGGATCAGGGCGATGGTGGCAGGTTTGGGCGCACCGGAAATCGATCCGGCAGGTAAGAGTTTGAATATCGTATCTCCCAATCGGGAAAGATAATCGCCGGGCAACCGGCCTGTGATTTCAGAGCTGGTTTGTAAGATTTCTCCCTGAAAAGTTTTTATTTTTTCGATATACCGGAAACGTTCCACTTGAACCTGTGTTGCTATGGTGCTGATATCGTTACGAATCAGATCTACGATCGTGTTGTGTTCGCATTGTTCTTTGAGATTGAGCAATAATAGCCGTTCCGCTCCGGGGATTGTGGCATCGATTGTTCCTTTCATGGGATAGGAATATATTTTACCGTTTTCGATACGGACAAAACATTCCGGGGAAAAACAGACTAAAGTTTCAGGTATCAGTAGTTTATAACGGGCCTCGCTGTGAATGAAAATTTGCTCTAAAGATAAAGAGGTGCATATCGGTGTTCTTTCGGTCAGATTGGTTAGAAAACTGTTTCCGTGCATCAATCCTTCGTGTACGATCTGAAATTTCTTTTTGTAACCCGGATAATCGGGATGAAGGATATCGAGGCCGGGCGTATCGCCCGGCATAGGGAACCGTCTTTTTTTCAGATTAGTGGTACCGCTCACCGCAAAGAGAATTTCGGAATGTTCCAGCGGATACTCGATGAGGAAACCTTCGGACATTTCGAAATTAATTCCGAAAAGAAAAGGTATCCTCGCTTTACCGCATCGGTTCATGTGATCCCGGATTATTTCAGCTTTTCTTATCATGTGTGCAAAAGTATAAAAGTCGTTGTAGATAACCTTCAAAGAAGTTTATAAATTGAAGAATTTTAGCGAAGGTAAAAGAGGGGAAAATGAGAATTTAAAAAAAGAATTTTACAAAATTAAAGAATTCGTCAAAAATTGATAATTTTGCACCTCAAAATTTGAAGGAGTATGGATTTCTTGACAATTATAGATTATGTAGGAACGTTTGCTTTTGCAATCAGTGGTATCCGCCTGGCTTCTGCCAAACGTTTCGATTGGTTCGGGGCTTATGTCGTGGGGTTCGTTACGGCTGTGGGAGGCGGAACGATCAGGGATTTACTGCTGGGATTACCTCCGTTTTGGATGCAGCAATCTTCTTATTTGATTGTGACGGCGGCAGCCCTGGGGTTTGTGATTTTATTCGGAAAATATGTTATCCGTCTGAATAATACGATTTTCATTTTCGATGCTATCGGTTTGGGACTTTTTGCTGTGGTCGGGGTCGGAAAAAGCATCGATTGCGGTTACCCGATGTGGGTAGGTATCATCATGGGAACTTTGACCGGAGCGGCGGGAGGGGTGTTGAGGGACACTCTGATCAATGAAGAGCCCCTGATTTTTCGAAAAGAGATATATGCCTTAGCCTGTGTGCTGGGTGGTTTTGTATATTACCTTTGCCTTTATCTGGAAATTACGCCGACTTTAACCCAGATTATTGCGGCTGCGTCAGTGATTGTGGCACGTGTACTGGCCGTGAAATATCATATCAGCCTGCCGATCCTGAAAGGAGAATAAGCACTATCAGGACTGTTGCTCGATGAGCGGTTGAGCATGAGGTATTGTAAACCAAAATGTGGAGCCTTGTCCCGGCTCTGAGACAACTCCTATTTTACCATTGAGTTTTTCCACAATCGTCGAACAGATGGAAAGGCCTAATCCATTTCCCTGTTTGAAGGAGTCGAGTTTGACAAAACGATGGAAAATCATAGACTGTTTATCCGCCGGAATGCCGATTCCGGTATCTTCCACATAAAAATAGATTTCTTGCGGTTTCACTTTGTAACCGAAATGAATATGTCCTGCCGGCGTGAATTTTAAAGCATTGTTCAGGAAATTCGATATCACTTGCTGCAAGCGGTTACGATCTGCATGCAGGATGATATCATCGTCCGGATTGGAGATGAATTTTACCTCTATCTTTTTGGACGTGCGCAGGGCATAGGCCGTCTCTATTTTTTCAAGAAAACGGTTCAACTCTATGCGTTCGTGATTGAATTCGAACACTCCGGCTTCGATTTTGGATATGTCGAGAATATCGTTGATCAGTTGTAGCAATACTTCCGTGTTGTTTAGAATGATATTGGTATATTCTTCCCGGTCTTCCATCGGCAGGTCGTCGTCTGTAGCCAGAAGATTCGAAAAACCGACGATTGCATTGAGGGGTGTTCTGATTTCATGCGACATATTGGCTATAAAAGCCGATTTCAGCTTATCGGATTCTTCTGCTTTTGCCTTAGCTACGGTCAGATTGGCTTCCACTTGTTTCAAGGCATCGATATCGACGCTCAGGGATACGATCTCGACATGCTTATCCGAGGGAGAATAGTCTTTCACTTTAGCATGGTATTTATACCAGTGCCACTCGGAATCTTTAAAAATGCGTATGGGCTTGACAAAAGAATCTGCTTCTCCCCGGCAGGCAAGTTTTTGAAAATCGAGTAATTCAGTCCGGTCGTCCGGGTGCATGTATTGATACGTGTCGGTAACCTCGTCGATTTTTCGGGTTGTTTCTCCCATATTCATAAACCATTGAGTAGTGGCGACCCCTTTGCGGAGAAGCGGATTCCACTGTGCCACTCCTATACATGCCTGTTCGGAAGCGTAACTGAATAAAGATTCCAATTCCGATATACGTTGCTGGGTGATGTGGTTCCGGTTTTCACTTCGGAAATGCTCGATGCCGATACAAAGTACCTGTGCCAGGGTTTTCAGAAACAATCTGCCCTGTTTATTGAATTTTCTTTTTTCCTTTACATGATCCACCCCGACAAATCCCCATAACTGATTATTGACATGCAGCGGAGCGACAAATATCGAGCGAATGCCTTGCCCTGCCAATAGCTTGTATTCCGTATCTGAAATGGAAGTCCGGATAGCAGAAAGGTCCTCGATGACCAAAAGCTGGTCTTCTTTTATTTTAGAGTATAGATAGGGGATGTGCTTGTTAGGAAGATTCTGCAAAGAATCGATCACGGAAGTCATATTGGAGGATAGCACTTCGTAAGTATTGCTGCTGCTTTGATGGTCGGAATTGAATTCGAAAATATAAGCCCGGTCGGCCTTCAGTTCTTTCAGTAACTTGAGCAGGATTTTATTTACAGAATCTTTTTCTGTTCTTTCCTGTAAAAAAATTCGCAGTGCGTCCGACAAATCCTGCTGATTGCTGAATGAAATCTTGATCTGATATTTCGACTTGTCCAATTCTTTACGGTAAGTCGTAAATCGTAGTAGTGTGTGAATAATTATTGCTAAAATACAACCTCCGGCCAGAATACTCCCGATAATCAGGAACCATATCTTATGATTTTGAAAGAAATTCGGTAATAAATTGTAGTAATATATATTCTTATAAGATAGGGTGGCCGGAGAAATACCTTCTTGCTCCAACAGGGTTTGGTTTAAATGTACTCCGACATCTTTTCCGTTGATTTCTAAAGGCATCGTGTCGGCAGAGGCACCGTTTAACAGGGGTTGTGCCATGCTTGCCAGCTGCTCTCCGAAATTTTTGATAATAGAATAGTAACCTCCGATAAAATAATTGTTGGTTTCCCCCCAATTACTCGTTACGAAAATCGGCCTGTCGGTCAAAGTGTGGATTCTTTCGTAAACAGATTGATACGGATATAGATTTTCTGCGGCGTCCTGTATCCAGCTCGTGAGTAAAACAGCACTGGAAGGTGAGAGATGTTTTAATTTTTCGTAAAGAGAATCGGTTGTCAGGAAACGGCCGTCGAGAGGCGTATATTTTAAATGCGTATATTTTTCTCTGAGATGTTTTTGAGCGAGCATTTGGAGGTATATCCCATAGAACCGGTTATCGCTGATTACTATAATTTCGTCTGTTTCGGGATATAATTGTGTGATCAGATCGATGGTTTTGTCTGCATACAGGGGTTCGGTTACTCCTGTGGCATTATAATGCCTGCATAAAGTGTCTGTAAGCTGTAAGTCCCCGGGGGATAAATCTGTTTTATTTTTATAATCATCGAAGTTAAACCCATATTTTTTAATTCCGGCCAGTAGTACTTTTGTATTTCCCCATTGCCCGTTATAGGCTTGCCGGTAAGCCATCCAGGCTTCGTCTCCCTGCAATACGACTAATTGCGGAGGGTGAAGGCTATAGTTTTTCAGAATAAGCTGCATGGATTTATTCCAACTTTCAGGATCGCCGATGCGGTGGGTGTTTAAATACTCACTACATATTTCCGTGTTGATTCCGGATTTTTTTAAAGCGGTGCGAAAAGATTCTTCCAATGTATTTGCCCAAAAGAAATGACTGTTATAGGAGCTGATTAATAGGATATAGTCGTCCCGAAGGTTACCCCAAGCTGTTTGGACAGTTATCCCAATAAAAATAATAATTATATAAATGATTTTCATGCCGATATACCTTTACATCATACAAATATAATTTATTTGTGGCATGGGATGAAATAATGAAGTCCTATTTTGGAATATTTTAAAATAAACCGGGCATGTTTTTATAAAGTATTCAAAAAACAATAGATGTTATATTGTTTATAATCAATGTGTTATTTGGTTGTATAATTTTTTTTCAAAAAAAAATCAGAATTCTGTAACCCTGATTCCAAACGGGGCGTATAATCCGGTGTAAATGATGATTGAAATTTATGATTTTATTTTAGCTGTTATTTAGATTAAGATTATTTAGCACACACCACGGGGAGAGGAAGCTTATAAACAAGCTGATTTTCGATTAAGTTCTTTAAATGTTGAAACATCGCTCTACGGGATATAATACACCACGCACATACACACCACACAGACGCACGCACATATAATAACATCTTTTCATTAATCCCACGAAGTTTCAGTTTAAAGAACGACGAAAATGTCTCCCTTCTTTTCTTTTTATTATCTTCATATTTTATGACACTTTTAATATTATTTGCATATATTTGCAATTAAGAAGTTCGTTAATCGTTAAAAGAATTAGCAATGAAAACGATGTACCTGTTCGCAATCTGTTTGATTATGGGAATATGTTCCCCTTGTCAGGCTACAAAGAATGCTGAAACGGAAGATGAAAGTATAACGGTTTTGCTGAATGTGGATAGCGTGTTGAATGCTTATATCGCAGCTATCGGTGGTTGGGAAAATGTGAAAGCGATAAAGGACATGACTTTGGTTTATAATATGCAGATCAATGGTAAAGAAGTAGTTCGCAAAGTAAGCCAGATCAATGCGCCGGGAGGGACTTTTTTTGTCACGATGATTTGGGAGGATGGGGAAGAAAAATTCAAATCGGTATTGGAAAAAAATAAAATGGTCGTAACTTCCGGAAGTAGCCGGAGTATTGTAGAAGGGGAGCGGGCTAATCAGATTTATAATCAGGCTTTTTTAATGATAGAACCGGCCTATGAACAGATCGGGATAAAACCGGAACTGGAAGGGGTACAGAAAGTGAACGGAAAATATGCGTTTAGGGTAAAAGCTATGTTCGGCAATCAACCGATCTACTCTTTTTATGATTGCAAGACCGGTTTAAAAGTCGAGGTTTTGATTCCTACTCCTAAAGGGATAACCGTTTCGTATATTGAAGATTACCGGGAAGTCGGTCAGGGAATTTTATATGCTTTTGGAGTACGCAATAAAGACAAGGTCAATGCCGTGCAGAAAGTGGAGGTCAATCAAGGATTAAAAATAGAAGATTTTCAATAATAAGATCGAATGTTTTTTTCTCTCTGATTTATTTCATGTAAATTTGCAGGTTATTTGTAATGGAGTAAAAACATGAAGGGAATTCAGGAAGAAGAAGGTAATATAGCGATTTACGGTGCCCGTGAACACAATTTAAAAAATATAGATTTGGTTATTCCCCGCGATAGCCTGACGGTGATCACCGGACTGAGCGGTAGCGGGAAATCCTCTTTGGCTTTCGATACGATTTATGCAGAGGGACAGCGCAGGTATATGGAGACTTTCTCTGCTTATGCCCGCCAGTTTCTTGGGGGAATGGAACGTCCTGATATAGATAAGATTACCGGATTGAGTCCTGTGATTTCGATCGAACAAAAAACCACGAATAAAAATCCCCGTTCTACCGTAGGAACCACAACGGAAGTATATGATTTCTTACGTCTTCTTTTTGCACGTGCAGGTGAAGCCTATTCATACCTGACAGGCAGTAAGATGGTGAAATATACGGATGAGAAGATCATCGAGCTGATACAAAGCGATTTTGCGGGAAAGAAAATTTTGGTATTGGCACCGGTGGTCAAGGGACGGAAGGGGCATTATAAAGACCTTTTTGAAAATTTACGTAAGAAAGGATTTTTGTCTGCCCGGATCGATGGAGAGCTTCGGGAAATCGGATTGGGGATGAGTGTGGATCGTTATAAAATTCACGATATAGAGATTGTCGTGGATAAACTGGTGGTCGATCACGTGGATGTGAAGCGCCTGAAAAATTCGGTGGCTACGGCTATAAAGCATGGGAAGGGCGTGATGACGATTAAGGATTTCGATAGCGATGAATTGAAATATTATAGCCGTAATCTGATGTGTCCCGACACGGGAATCTCTTACCGGGACCCGGCGCCTCATTCTTTTTCGTTCAACTCTCCCCACGGAGCCTGTCCTAAATGTAAGGGATTGGGGTATGTGAGTGCGGTGGATATAGATAAGATCATTCCCAATAAAAAGTTGTCGATCTATGAAGGAGGAATCGAACCTCTTGGAAAATATAAAAACAGTATTTTGTTCTGGCAGATCGAAACCGTATTGAAAAAGCACGGTTTTGAGTTGCATACCCCGATTGCCGATTTGGCGGAGGAGGCCTTGACGGATATTTTATATGGCTATCCCGGACAAATCCGTTTGGAAAATTCGGCTTTGGGTGTTTCTTCCAACTCTCTTTATAATTTTGAGGGGATCATCAAATATGTCACGATGCAGGAAGAGAACACCACTTCCAAAAAAGCCAACAAATGGGCAGAACAGTTTATTTCGGTGGTGAAATGTGACGTATGCGACGGCCAGCGCCTGAACAAAGAATCGTTGCACTTTAAAATAGGCGGGAAAAATATTTCAGAGCTGGCTGCGATGGAGTTGAGCGATCTTTATGAGTGGGTGTGTACGACAGAGGAGAAATTGGAAGAGAAGCAAAAACAGATTGCCGGAGAGATTTTCAAGGAAATCCGTACCCGCCTGAAATTCTTATTGGATGTAGGCTTGGAATATCTTTCTTTAAACCGTCAGTCTATGACTTTGTCGGGAGGCGAGTCACAGCGGATTCGCCTGGCAACCCAGATCGGCTCGCAATTGGTGAATGTGCTGTATATTTTGGATGAGCCGAGTATCGGATTGCATCAGAAGGATAACCGCCGGCTGATTCATTCCTTACAGCAATTACGTGACAACGGAAATTCGGTTATTGTGGTGGAGCACGACCGTGAAATGATGGAGAATGCCGATTATATTGTGGACATGGGGCCGAAAGCAGGCCGGAAGGGAGGAGAGGTCGTAGCGATCGGTAGTTATGAGGATATTAAAAAGAGCAACAGCCTTACTGCACAATACCTGAACGGGCAGAAAGAGATAAAAGTGCCGGAAAAACGGCGAGAAGGAAACGGTAAATTTCTGACGTTGAAAGGTTGTTCCGGGAATAATTTAAAGAATGTAGATGCCCGTATTCCATTGGGAGTGCTGGTATGTGTGACCGGAGTCAGCGGAAGCGGAAAATCTTCGCTGATCAACGGAACATTGCATCCGATTTTGAGCGAGAGGTTTTATCATGCCGTTACCACCCCTTTGCCTTACCGGACATTGGAAGGAATCGAGCATATCGATAAAGTCGTCGTTGTGGATCAAAGCCCGCTGGGGCGTACGCCCCGTTCGAATCCGGCGACTTATACCGGGTTGTTTACCGATATCCGAAAAATCTTTGAAAAATTGCCGGAATCGCAGATCAGGGGATATGGCGCAGGACGTTTTTCGTTTAATGTTGCCGGAGGCCGGTGTGAGGAATGTAAGGGAGCCGGAGTGAAGACCATCGAGATGAATTTTTTACCCGATGTATACGTACACTGTGAGGCGTGCGACGGGAAACGTTATAATAAAGAAACGCTTGAAGTTCGTTACCGGGGAAAATCTATCGGTGACGTGCTGAATATGACCATCAATCAAGCCGTTGAATTTTTCGAGAATGTGTCTTTCTTGCAACAAAAGCTGAAAATGTTGCAGGATGTGGGGTTGGGATATGTGAAACTGGGACAGCAATGTACCACTCTTAGCGGAGGTGAATCGCAGCGGATTAAGCTGGCGACGGAGCTTTCGAAGAAAGATACCGGGAAAACTTTATATATTTTGGACGAGCCGACCACCGGTTTGCATTTTGAAGATGTGAATATTTTGTTGGAGGTTATACAAAAACTTGTAAATAAAGGAAATACTGTAATTGTGATCGAGCATAATCTGGATGTGATCAAGGTTGCGGACTATTTGATCGATATGGGTCCGGGAGGAGGTAAGGAGGGAGGAAAGATTGTAGCTGTGGGAACTCCGGAAGAGGTGGCTAAGATGGTCGAATCGGAAACCGGTAGGTTTTTAGCGGAAGAATTCGGTATGCCGGCAAAGAAATAACAGATATGAAAAGGTAAGGGTTACTTACCTTTTATAAGTATATTAAAGGCTGAGACAGGCTGAATATCTTATGGGAGAGAAACGGGGGAAATACCGATAAATAAAGAGTAAGGGTGTCCGGCAATGACGTTGGGCACCCTCACTTTTTCGGTTATCAGAACACCCCTAACACATTTAATAAAATCAGGAGTATGCTGGCAGGGGCGAGATACTTTAAGATAAAAATGTAAAGCCGGAAGAAACGGAGTTTGATTTTTCCTCCGTTACTGAGCTCAGAATATAAAACGGCATGGTCGAGCCGCCAGCCTGCAAAGATACAAAGTAAAATACCTCCTACGGGCAATAGGATGTTGGAGCTGATAAAATCGAAACTATTAAATATAGATAATCCGAAAAATTCAACTTCCTTCAACGGCCCGAACGACAAGGTACTGAATATTCCTAAAGTCGAAATTCCCAATGTGGTGATGATCGTTGCTTTCAGCCGGCTCATTTTCTTTTCCTCTACCATATAGGCTACTACCACTTCTAATAGGGATATGGCGGAAGTCAGGGCGGCGAAGGTCAGCAGGATAAAGAAAAGGACAGACCAGAGCTGGCCTAAAGGCATACTCAGGAATACTTTAGGGAGTGTCAGGAACACTAATCCCGGTCCCGCCTGCGGATCGATATGGAAGGCGAACACGGCAGGGAGAATGGCTACACCTGCGAGAACGGCGACTAAAGTGTCCGTTGTAATCACTTGTAATGAGATGTGATTCAGGTTATCGTCTTTACGGATATAGGAAGCATAGGTCAGAAGTACCCCCATCCCGATAGACAGCGAGAAAAATGCCTGGCCTAACGCCGATAGGATACTGTTACCCGTCAGTTCGGAGAATTTAGGATAGAATAAGAATTTAAGCCCTGCACCGGCCCCCTCCAGTGTACAGGCGCGGACACCCAGGATAATAACGATCAGCAATAATAAAGGCATCATCATTTTGGTGTATCTTTCGATTCCTTTTTGCACTCCGGCAATAACGATAGCTCCCGATAAAAACATAAACCCTACTTGCCAGAGCACGGCTTTATAAGGATGAGAGATAAAGTTATTGAAGGTATCTGTAATATCGCCCGCACTCATGCCCTTGAACGAATCGGAAATAGCCAGCCATACATATTCGAGTGTCCAACCGGAAACAGTTCCGTAGAACGACAGGATAAAAGCTGCGGCAATAATCGACAGCAGTCCGAACATGTACCAGTTTGTCCCGGGGGCGAGCACTTTAAATGTGCCGAAAGCGTTTTTTTGAGATTTTCGCCCTAATGCAAATTCCGATAGCATAACCGGGAACCCGATAGCCAGCGTAAAAAAGATATATACCAATAGAAAAGCACCTCCGCCGTTACTGCCTGCTTCGTAAGGAAATTTCCAGATATTGCCTAACCCGACTGCCGAGCCTGCCAGTGCGGCAATCGCTCCGAATTTCGATTTAAAACTATCTCTCTTTTGATGTTGCATTTTGATTGTTTTTTGGGCGCAAAGTTAATGTTTTATCTATGTTTTGGATACTATTTTTTATATTATCTTGTTGTTTGATAATATGTTATGATATTTGGAAAAATAGTTTTAATTTGAAAGCAATATATTGTTCTATGTAACGATTTTGTAAGAAAAAAAGTTTTGTAAACATCTTGGCCTTTCTTTTAGTAGCTTTACAGCAAGAGAAAGATCGCTTTTCAGGGGATAAAATGAGCGTGCAGATACGGTGTATTTTAGTTTAAAAAATTATCTTTGTGCGAGAAAATCAAAACACATAAAATGCAAGAAAAAATTTTGATATTGGACTTTGGTTCGCAATATACTCAGTTGATTGCAAGAAGAGTCCGGGAATTGAACGTTTACTGTGAGATTTATCCTTATAACCATTATCCGGCACTGGATGCAACGGTTAAAGGTGTGATATTGTCCGGAAGTCCTTTTTCTGTGAGGGATGAAAAAGCTCCGAAACCCGATTTGACTGCTATAAAAGGTAAATTGCCTTTGCTGGGAGTGTGCTTCGGCGCTCAATATCTGGCACATCATTTCGGGGGCGAAGTGAAAGCTTCCAATAAACGGGAATACGGACGGGCTAACTTGGCTTATGTGGATCGGAAATCCGATTTATTCCATCATATCAGCGATAATTCTCAGGTATGGATGTCGCATGGCGATACCATAGAAAGATTGCCGGAAAATTATAAAATTATTGCCAGTACCAAAGATGTCACGAACGCGGCTTTTAAAGTGGAAGGCGAGATCACTTACGGAATACAGTTCCATCCGGAGGTGTACCACAGCACCGAAGGAAAAGCGTTACTAAAGAATTTTGTTGTAGATATATGTGGTTGCCGTCAGGATTGGACTCCCGATTCGTTTGTGGAGACGACCGTTGCGGAATTGAAGCAAAAGCTGGGTTCCGACCGTGTTATCCTGGGATTGTCGGGAGGTGTGGATTCAACGGTGGCCGCCATGCTGTTGCACAGAGCTGTCGGAAAGAACTTAACCTGTATTTTTGTCGATAACGGCTTGTTGCGTAAAGATGAGTTTAAAAATGTGCTCGAAAATTATAAAGAGCTGGGATTGAATGTGATCGGGGTAGAAGCTGCAGATTTGTTTCTGGGGCGTTTAGCCGGAGTGACAGAACCGGAAAAGAAACGTAAGATCATCGGGAGCACATTTATCGATGTGTTCGATAAAGAGGCCGCCAAAGTAAAAGATGCCAAATGGCTGGGACAGGGGACTATTTATCCGGATGTGATCGAATCTTTATCGGTGAACGGTCCTTCGCAAACCATTAAATCGCATCATAATGTGGGCGGATTGCCGGATTATATGAAATTGCAATTGGTGGAGCCTTTGCGATTGCTGTTTAAAGATGAAGTAAGGCGGGTCGGTAAAAGCCTGGGATTAGCCGATAAATTTTTGCAGCGTCATCCTTTTCCCGGTCCCGGACTGGCTATCCGGATTTTGGGAGAGATTACGAAAGAGAAAGTCCGGTTATTACAGGAGGCAGACCATATTTTTATCTCCATGTTGCAGGAAGACGGCCTTTATGATAAAGTATGGCAGGCCGGAGTGATGCTGTTGCCGGTGCAGAGTGTGGGAGTTATGGGGGATGAGCGGACTTACGAAAGTGTCGTTGCTTTAAGGGCTGTGGAATCGACGGACGGAATGACGGCGGACTGGTGCCATTTACCCTATGAGTTTCTTGCCAAAGTGTCGAACCGGATTATTAATAACGTAAGGGGAATTAACCGCGTTGTTTACGATATCAGTTCAAAACCACCAGCCACGATCGAGTGGGAATAAGGCGGAGTAGGACTAATTTGAAAAAATGATCTCTGGTAATATCGGAGATCATTTTTTAATAATTATAAAAGATAAACACGGATGAAAAAAGGGTTAGGCTTATTAAGCTTACTTATTATATTTGCCGGGTGCGGACAGAAAACGCCTATCCTGGCTTTGGAACAATGGCTGGAAAAGGAGGTCGATACCCGTCCGGCTTTATCCGGACTTGATTTTGCCGCTGTTCCGTTGTCCCGGGAAGAGGCTCAGCAAGCCGGAGAACTTTTATGGCAGGATCGTCAGGCAGCGGTGAGGGAGAGAAGCCGGGAGGCCTGGAAAGAAAAGTGCATTAGGCATAATTCTTTGTCGCTACGTTTTGATTATAAGGTGTTCGGAGAGAAACCGGAAGGCGGTCGCAGCCTTTATATTTCGATGCACGGAGGCGGCAATACGGCAACCCGCGTGAACGATCAGCAATGGAACAATCAGATTCGTTTATATCGTCCGGAGGAAGGGGTATATCTCGCTCCGCGTGCTCCCTGGGACGATTGGAATATGTGGTTTAAACCTGCGATAGACTCTTTGCTCGACGACCTGATTCAAACTGCCGTAGCCGTTATGGAGGTGAATCCCGATAAGGTTTACCTGATGGGATATTCGGCCGGAGGGGACGGGGTGTACCGGCTCGCTCCGCGTATGGCCGACAGATGGGCTGCTGCCGCTATGATGGCCGGGCATCCGGGCGAAGCTTCGATGTTGAATTTGCGGAATCTGCCTTTTACTTTATGGATGGGGGAATTGGATGCCGCTTATAACCGGAACCGTTTGGCCGTGGAGCGCGGTTTGGTGCTGGATTCTTTGCAGCAGGCCGATCCCGGTGGTTATGTGCATGAAACCCATATCGTTCCGGGTAAAGGACATTGGATGGAGCGTCAGGATTCCGTAGCCGTGAAATGGATGGCCCGGTATCGCCGGAATCCCTTGCCCGACCGGATTGTGTGGAGACAGGAAGAGGCCGTTCACCCTTCTTTTTATTGGCTGGCGGTTCCCGTGGACGAATGTGTGCACGGAGCGACAGTCGTCGTAGAGCGTCAGGGAAATGAATTCGATATAAAAACAAGTGACTATAAAAAGCTGACCATCCGTTTGAACGATGAACTGGCCGATTTGGAACAACCTGTATCGGTAACTTATCAGGGGAAGATTGTATATAACGGAAAACCGGAAAGAACTATTCGCACGCTTTATCGTACTTTGACGGAGAGAGGGGATCGTGGCTTGGTCTTTTGCTCCGAGATTACGGTGAACCTGTGATTGAACGATAAAATGGAATTGTAAAATGGAAAAGTGCATGTTAAAGCAACAAAATAAAGAGCAGGTAGAAAAATTAATGCCGGAATTGGCAAAGGAAAATTTGAAGGCCGTTATTATTCCGCATATATCGCCGGACGGAGATGCCATCGGTTCTTGCTCGGCTTTATCCGAGGTATGCCGGAAAGCCGGAATAGAGTGTCATATTTTGACCTGTGACTATATTCCCGAATATTTAAGGTTTTTAAAAAATATACCTGCCGCCATTTCCTATCAGGACAAGGCTGTGGAATGCCAGAAATTGATCGGTGAGGCTCATGTGATTTTTATGCTCGACCATAATACGGTGAAACGGGAAGGGGATCTTGAGCCGTGGGTAACGGCTGCTGCAGCGACTAAAGTAATTATCGACCATCACCCCGATCCCGATGTGCAGGATATTGTCATTTCGGATACGCAGGTATCTTCTACCTGCGAGTTATTATATTCGGTGATTTCGATGGTTTGGGGGAGAGAGATGATCGATCGGGATATAGCGAATGCTTTATATACGGGTATCAATACGGATACCGGAGGATTGAGCCACAATTCTTCCCGCCCCGATACTTACCGTATTATTGCCGATTTGTTGGAGTCAGGACTGGATAAAGCCTATATTCACGAGCGTATTTATCAAATGAATAATTTATCTCGTTTGCGGCTTATCGGGAATGTACTGCTCAATAAGTTGCAGGTCAATTCGAAATATCCGGTGGCCATTATGCCGATCACGCGGGAGGAATTGGAAAAATACGATTACAAGGACGGCGATTTGGAAGGGCTGGTCAATATTCCCCTTTCAGTGCATAATATTGCTGTTTCCATTCAGATCACGGAGCGGAAAGAGAGAGTTAAATTGTCGTTCCGTTCTAAGGGAAATATTCCTGTCAATGAATGGTCGAAGGCTTTTTTTAATGGCGGGGGTCATTTGAATGCTGCCGGGGGACAGATGGATCTGCCTTTGGAAGAAGTGATTAAAAAAGTGAACGAGACTACCCCCTGGTTTTTTGAAAAGATAAAGGGTTTAATTTGATTTGTTGCGTATATGCCTTTTTTCAGATTTCATTTCGTTGAAGAAACCCGCTTGGCTGTGGTCAGTAGGCAAATGACCGACCGGATTCAGCATGTGGTGGGATGTCCCCGCAATCATATTGTATTGGAAGTGATCCGCTCTGTGATCGTGGGGGATGAAGGGATTACAGGTGGGGAATGGCCTTTTGTGGAAGTGGATTATTTCGAGCGCCCCGAAGAGATTCAGGAGGCTGTGGCCGGGATCGTCTCCGAATGCCTCCGGGAGATCGGTTATGCTAATTCGGACGTTCATTTCCGTTATTTGTGTGCAAAGAATTACTATGAGAATGGTGTGTCCTGCCAAAATAATGAACCTAACTTAATCTAAATATAACTGCTTATGAAAAGAAAATTTTACATGGGAAGTTTAGGTGTGCTTTGCCTGCTGGCTTTGGCTGCCTGCAAGACCACCACTGTGGGGAGTTATGACGTGATTCCTTTGCCGCAAGAAATCATTGTGGCAAAAGGGGAGAAACCGTTTGTTTTGGATGCCCCTGTACGGATTGTTTATCCGGGGAATAACGAGAAAATGAAAGAGAATGCCGGATTTTTAGCGGCTTTTATTCAGGAGATTACGGGACAGAAAGCGGAAATCTCTGCGGAAAAAGGGGGAGCTAAAGGTATTTTTTTAGAAATCGATCCTTCTATACCACAACCCGAAGGATATCGGCTTCTTGTGAATGAGAAATCTGTAATGGTGAAGGCTGCCACAGAGGCCGGAATTTTTTACGGCATACAGACTTTGCGGAAAGCGTTGCCTGAAACCGCGCAGGGAGAAGTGGCCGCATGGCCTGCCGGAACGGTCAATGATTATCCCCGTTTTAAATACCGGGGATCGTTGCTGGACGTAGGCCGTCATTATTTTCCGGTTGAGTATGTGAAGCAATATATCGATTTGCTGGCTTTACATCATATCAATTATTTCCATTGGCATCTGACCGAAGATCAGGGCTGGAGAATCGAAATCAAGAAATATCCCAAATTGACGGAAATCGGGTCTAAACGGAAAGAAACGATTATAAATTGGGAAACCAGGGAATTCGACGGAAAACCGTATGGCGGCTTCTACACCCAGGATGAAATCAAGGAGATCGTTGCTTATGCTACAGCCCGCCATATAACGGTTATCCCGGAAATAGACCTGCCGGGACACACGTTGGCGATCCTTGCTTCTTATCCAGAATTAGGATGCACGGGCGGACCGTATGAAGTGCCGACAAGCTGGGGCGTGTTTCAGGATGTGTTGTGTGCAGGGAATGAAAAGTCATTGGAGTTGGTGAAAGATGTATTGACGGAAGTTATGGAACTTTTCCCTTCTCCCTACATTCATATCGGAGGGGACGAATGCCCGAAGGCCCGTTGGAAAAATTGTCCTAAATGCCAGGCGATGATCCGCAAGGCGGGTATAAAGGCCGATCCGGCGCATACGGCTGAAAATAAGCTGCAAACTTATTTTATGACGCAGGTGGAGGAGTTCATTAATAGCAAAGGCCGCCGAATGATCGGCTGGGATGAAGTTTTAGAGGGAGGTCTCACTCCGGATGCAACGATTATGTCGTGGAGAGGTATGGGGGGAGGAATAAAGGCTGCCCGGCAACATCATGATGTGATTATCACACCGATCAGCCATTTATATTTGAGTAATCCCGGTATCCTGAAAATGAAAGGGTTGCAGACTGTGAAACGGGTATATGAATTTGAACCCGTACCCCGGGAATTGAATGCCGGCGAACAGGCCTATGTGATAGGAGCGCAGGTCAGTACCTGGACGGAATGGATTCGTGACAGTTCCCGTCTCGAATATGTGATATTGCCCCGTATGGCTGCGGCTGCCGAGGTTTTTTGGAGTAATCCTTCCCGAAAGGGGTATGACGATTTTCTGTCCCGTTTGCCTCACATGCTGAATCTGTATGCCGACAAAGGATTCGAATTCCGACAGGATGTCTTCAATCCGGATCTACAGATTAAAAGATGTGTCCAGCCGGATAGTGTTGAAATTACCTGTGACGTGATGGGGGATGCCCCTGTTTTTTATACGACAGACGGAAGTACGCCGGGAAAACAATCGGAACGTTATGCTTTTCCTTTTAAGGTCGGTAAAAATACCGTCGTGAAAGCTGTGGCGGTCCGGGGAGAACAAATAAGCGGTATCGATTCGGTGGTGTTTCGCTGATTATTACCGGAACTATCCATATCATCCGGCGAATGTTTCTGAGAAGACAGGGACGTTCGCCGGATTTTTATTGGAAAAATTGGATATTTTATTATCGGTTGCATTAAAAAAATACTTATGTTTGCGTATAGTATAAAATGCAACATAAGTTATGGATGATGTCAGAGAATTAGTGGCTTATCTTAGTAAGGCTGAGAGAGGTTATACAAAGATTTTGAATCGCGCCTTTTTAAAGGCTGGTTATGATCTGAGCCGGGAGCAATATGAATTATTGCAGGTATTATGGACGGAAGATCACGTAAACCAGCAAACCATTTCAAAAAGGTTGCAGAAAGATAAGTATAATGTTACCAAATTGCTGAACACATTGACAAAACGCGGTTTTGTGCAGCGTAAGATGTGCCAGGAAGATAAACGGAATAATTTCGTCGTGCTGACGGAAAAGGGAATGGAAGCTCAAAAAGCTTTGACGCAGATTGAAGAACAGGTTCATGGTGACCTTACTTTTACGATCGCTCCACAAGAAATAAAATCCTGTGAATGGGTATTGAAAAAGCTAACGGATATGATGAATTCGTAATTCGTTTTTGCTGTGCGCGACAGAACGAAAATTTACAGACAACGTTTAAGATAAAATGAAAATGGAGATATTTAAAGGTTTAAAGCCAGAAGCCGTATGGGGATATTTTGAAGAAATATGCCGGATTCCCCGTCCTTCCCGGAAAGAAGAACGAATGGCGGCCTGGCTGATGGATTTTGCCCATAAACACGGTTTGGAAGCCCGTCAGGATGAAGGGGGAAACGTAGTCATTAGAAAACCTGCCGTAAAAGGGAGAGAACAGGCTCCCGGAATTGTATTACAGTCGCACATGGATATGGTGTGTGAGAAAAATTCGGACGTAAAGCATAACTTCGATACCGACCCGATTTTGCCTTATGTGGACGGCGAATGGGTAAAAGCGAAAGGAACCACTTTAGGAGCCGACGACGGTATCGGAATGGCGGCGGCTTTGGCCGTATTGGCCTCTAAGGATATTCGGCACGGTGCGATAGAATGCCTTTTTACCGTAGATGAAGAAACGGGTTTTACAGGAGCCTTTGCTTTACAGCCGGAATTTTTTGAAGGAAAAATTTTATTGAATCTGGATTCGGAAGATGAAGGAGAGTTGTTCATCGGATGTGCCGGAGGGATAGATACGGTGGGCCGGATGCCTTACGAAAAAACGATCACTCCTGCTCATAAATTTGCCGTAAAAATCCAAGTGAAAGGTTTGCTGGGCGGTCATTCGGGCGATGACATCAACAAAGGAAGAGGAAACGCCGTTAAAATATTGAACCGCTTTTTGTGGGAGCTGAATGAAAAATTCGGGATACTGGTGGCCCGCCTGGAAGGGGGGAATTTGCGAAATGCCATTGCCCGGGAAGCAGAAGCGGTTATTGTTTTCGACGATATATTAAAGGAAAATGTCCGGATCGAGTTCAATATCTATGCAGCCGAGATGGGGGAGGTCTGGAAAATTGCCGAGCCGGGACTGCGTATGGATTTGGAATCGACGGAACTTCCGGAATATGTTTTAACCGATACTTGTACGACACGGTTACTGAATGCTTTATATGCCTGTCCGCACGGAGTCTTTGCCATGAGCAGCCGGATGCCGGGCCTGGTGGAAACTTCAACGAATTTAGCTTCTGTGAGGTTTGTGGAAGGAGATAAAATCGTGGTCACCACTTCGCAGCGAAGCGATATCGATTCTGAAAAATCGAATATAGCTCACATGGTCGCTTCCGTGTTCCGGCTTGCCGGGGCCGAAACGGAACATGGGGAAGGTTATCCGGGGTGGGTTCCCAATCCGGATTCTGCAATACTGAAAGTCGCTGTCGATTCTTATAAACGCCTGTTCGGGAAAGAACCGGTAGTCCGTTCCATCCATGCCGGACTGGAATGCGGGTTGTTTTTGAAGAAATATCCTTATATGGATATGGTATCGTTCGGGCCGACCTTGCGGGGAGTGCATTCTCCGGACGAAAAAGTGGAAATCGCTACCGTAGAAAAATGGTGGAGACATTTAGTGGACATTTTGGAAAGCGTATAAAAGGAGAAAAAGATAAAAAAGTGATATGAGTGCTTCAAAATTAGCAAAATACGACCGGCTTTATGAGCAGATCGGGCAATATGTACAAACAACGGACGACATTTGGGCACGTCTGGCTACGATGGAAGCTGTGCTTCACCATAAGATGCAATCTTTTTTCTGGACGGGGGTATATGCTTTGATCGACGACGAATTAATCGTACGTTCTTATCAGGGGCCTGTGGCTTGCCAGAAATTAAAACATCATACAGGAGTTTGCTGGGCTGCCGTAAATTCGGGAGAGACGGTGATCGTCGGGAATGTGGAAGAATTTCCGGGACACATCGCCTGTAACGCCATGTCGAAGAGTGAGATCGTCATTCCGATCCGTGACCGGGAAGGGCGGATATTTGCCTGCCTGGATGTGGATAGCGACCGATTGAATGCTTTCGACGAAGAAGACGAACAGGGATTAAAGAAAATCCTTACGCTACTTTTCGACTAAAAAAAACAAAAATGCCTTTGAATTTCTAAGATACATCGTTATCTTAGTGGCTCAATGAATAAATATTTTAGTTAAATATAAAACGATCAGATCATGAAAAGAATCGCATTATTGATTTTAAGCGTATTGTTGACACTAACTGTTTTCGCGCAAACAACTCCGGGAGCAAAAGAAAAGAACGCCGGGAACGATGCCTGGAAAGCAAAAAATTATGCAGAAGCCTTCAAAAATTTCGAAGCCTATCTGAAAGCAGTTGATTTTAAAGATAATGCTTATATTTATAATACGGCAACAGCGGCTGCAAAGGCAAAGAACTATGCTGCGGCTGAAAAATATTATGATATGGCTATCAAGAATAAGTATAAAACAGCCAGCGCTTATCATGGAAAAGCAATCGCTTTGAAAGAACAGAAAAAAACATCCGAAATGCTGACTACATTGGAAGAAGGTATGAAAGCATTTCCCGGAAATGTGAAATTGGAGCAGATGTATGCAACCTATTTTCTGAAAGAAGGACAAAATTTCCAGAAAGCAGGGAACGAGGCGAAAGCTGCTGAAAACTATTTGAAAATCGTTAGCCTGAAAACGAAGAGCTATAAAACTCAGGGATATTTGAGTTTGGCTACCTTGTATTTCAATAATGGCGCAAAGGTGATTGCAGCAGCAAACCCCATTGCTAATACGGATAAAGCTAAATTTGAATCGGAAAAAGCCAAAGCCGTTGCCGACTTTAAAAAGGCAAAGGACTATTTAATGCAAGCTCAATCCGTAGAACCTGCCAATCAGGATGTGAAAGACCTGATGAAACAGGTAAACGAGGCTATTGCTACGAACACCAAGTAAAGAATAGATTTATAAAATACGGTAAAGCGGTTTCGGTTTCGGAACCGCTTTTGTTTTGTGTACTGTTTACACACCTGATATGTTCCAATAACTCGCCATAGGCATTTTGTAATTCGTCATTAGTTACTTCCTGTGAGGCTTCGGACAATAGTTCAAATATCCTCATTTTTATTAAATCATTCATCAGCATAACTTTATAGGTTAATATATTTATTAAAGCATTGCTTTGTTATTGAATGATTCTGTTTATCTGCTATAACTCAGATGGTTTTTTATTTGTTAGGCATTGAGACTCTTTTGCAAAATGAGAGAAGTCTGTGTATCCTAACTCATCATACAAATTACTACTTCCTTTAGAACGGTAATTTAACAAAGCCATTTTAAACCTCAAGGCTCGACAACATTGCTTCGGAGACATCCCTAATACCTCTTTAAAATACCTATTTAGTGTTGGTGTTGATACTCCAACTTGTTTACTAACTATACTCGATTTAAAATCACCACAATGAGTAATGTAGTAAATAGCCTTAATCACAGTCTCTAATTTATAATCTGACTTAAAAATATCTATGTTTGATAAAAGATAGTTTTCTATATAATCTACACGTTCATCGAAGGTGTTTTTAGATTTTAGTTCTTCGATGCTCGTATTATCTATATAGTTATTTAAAGGTTTGTAACTATCTAATAAGTAAGGAATATCGTCTTTCAAAAACGGATACAATACACCTGGTTTGAATTTTACTGCAAATTCATGTGTCCCAGGTGCATGTATTATGGTGATTGCATCTGTTAAACTTCCACACAGTTTATCGCACGTAGTATCTTTAATACCGAGTTTCCTATCTACTTTTAAAGTTTGACTTTTATCTGTCAGATTAACAGACGCAACAATGTTCATATTAGGAAGTGCAATTATTGAGAATGGAGTTATTAAATTATTCTCCGTTTTAATTTCAAAGAAATACTCAACAATATTCCTTAATTCAAAACATGGATATATAACTTTAACATGTTCGTTTATTTCGCTTTCGTATATGACTTTAGATTTCAGCATTTTTGTTTCTTAAATAAGTGCAATAATTGTATCCCTATCCCCATTGTGAGCATACGTTCTTTTTTATTTGCCAATAAGTTTTGAGTCCAGTTAAGTAATCCTCCATCACCTATTTCATGTTCTACCCCATTAATAATAATTTTAGCTTTAATTCTAATGCCGTAGTAATAATTATTATGTGAATCTGATTTGGCAATACGAATATCCAAACCGCTATTTTTAGTATAAAATAAGGTATCTGATACCAATTGACTTTTTTCATCATATCCTTTGCAGGGTATAATTTCAAAGAATATATTTTCAAACCCAAAGACTTCTTTGCAGACCTTCTGTGTTATGGCTAAATGTTTATGTAATTCAGTTCTTTCAAATTCAAAACTACCCGTATCCATACCGCACGAGATTAGGCACAAAAGAGGAAAATGAGGTGTAAAATTTGGGTTTGAGAAAACCTGAGTTCTTATAACTCTTGATACGTTACCAAAATTATATGTTTTCTCAGACAGTTCATTACTTTTCTTTAATGAAGCATAATGCAAAGCTATTGCATTTGTTGGGTCGGACTGAACTTCCGTGTTTCTTAGTGCTGTAAGAACTTTTTTTTGATTTACTGTTGCCATCACACTACTTGTACCTAATTGAGCAACAGGAGATAACTCAATTAATTCATAGTTGTTATTCGCAATTATTTTACAGCATTCCAATTCTTCCTCTTTAAATTCCAGAAAATCTAATTGTGCAGGTTTAGCCAATTTGTTTTTACTGTATTTACTCAATAAGGAAGATGGTGTTTCTTTTGTGGTACGCCTGTCAAACACTTCTAATAGTAAAGAGTTTAACTCTGAACCACTCAATTTATCGGACAGTATATCAACTATTTCATTTAGATTACACCTGCTAATTATATGTTTTATTGCTTCATCTTTCATATATTCATAATGCTATATATGTATTCATTAAATATTCGTCCTTCTTTTATGACGGACAATTTAATAATTGCCTCTTTCTCAAATCCAATTTTCTCTAATTCCCTCATTGATGCGACATTATATTCAAAAATATTTGCATATACTCTATTGATGCCTAATTGATTAAAAGCTATTGCAACTAATTGTTTAACAGCTTCTGTTGCATATCCATTTCTCCAATATTGTTCGCCAATCCAGTATCCTATTTCTGCATTAATTCTATAAACATCACTTTGAGGGATTAAACTACAACAACCGACAAACTCATTTTCAGCATAGATACCGAAAACATCTCCTAATGCCCCTGTTTTAGCTAATTCAATAAAAGCAACGGCATCATCATGAGTGTATGGATGAGGAAATATGTCACGTAAGTTTATAGCAATCTTATAGTTATTTTGCTAATTCACATATTATATGAGGTGACACATGTACAATTTTACGTAATTCTACCATATCAATACATTTATTTTCTCACAAAGATATGCCTATTGATGAGATGATTAAGTGTAAAAGTGAATCAAAATTCATCGAATTGTATTTTTGCACTTAAAATTTTAGCATGATAGCGTATTTTACAAAGAAAGAAATATTTTATTCAGCAACACAATTAGATTATTATTTATATCTTTATTTGAAGCGATGGAAAAACACAGCAGACCAAAGTAGTTCGCTCATTTCTATATCGTTACCTATTGTTATACTCTTCTTCTTCAAAAATCTATTATTCAATAGATTACAATCACATTTCTTGTTTCTCGATAGATAGAATGGGGTTTTAGTTTTTGTAATTGCTCGATGATGGGAAAAAATATAGCAAAAATCAATAAAAAAACGAATTGAAATGAAAGAAGGCTATTTATGGTAACTTTTGGCATAACATATTGAGTAACTTTGCACTCAATAATTGAAAGCGAATGAAAATCAATGCTGAAACAAAATATTGCCAAACTTGCGGAATTCCTTTGGATATTGATTATACCGATCTTAGGGCAGACCAAAATGAGGAATATTGTGATTACTGTTTGAAAAATGGAGTTAAGCGATATGACTTCTCGATGGATTATCTTATCTACCTTTGGGGACTTTTCCCTGAAGAATATTATAAAGAGGTCGGAATAAGTCATACTTCATCGGAATTAAGGGAAATTATGTCCAAACGGTTACCTGAAATTAAAAGATGGAAGCAAAAAATCAATACAGCTCACATACAATATGAATTAGTAATAAGAGTTCAAGAATATATCAACTGTCATTTATTTGACGACCTTGATTCTGAAAAGTTATCCCAAATAGTATGTATTTCCAAATATCATTTCCGCCGACTTTTTAAAGCAGTCTCCGGCGATAGTCTTGGAAATTATATCCAGCGATTAAGATTGGAATATATTGCTTTTAAGTTAATATCGACTGATATAAGTGCCCCCGAACTGCTTCGTCAAATCAATTATCAGAATAAACACACGCTTTCAAGGGCATTCAAAAACTATTTTAATTGTTCTATACCTGAATTTCGTAAAAGACATTCAAATGCTTGTCCTGAAGGAAAGAACCCTATACAGATTGAACCGAGTATTGAAAGAGTGCCTAATATACGGATTGCGTATTTGAAATTAGAGAGAACACAGAATGTCAGTCGTAGTTTTTCTATTTTATGGAAGCAGTTATTCCAATTTTCTGAAAGCTATGAATTATCGTCGAAAGGATGTAAATACGTGAGTCTGACTCTTGATTATCCTTTTATCACGCTTGAAGAACAGAGCCGCTTTATGGTTGGAGTAACATTGCCGCAATCATTCAAAGTACCTAAAGGCTTTGGCGTGTATGAAATTCCTTCGGGTAAGTATGCTATTTTTCGTTTTAAAGGGCTATACCATGAGTTGAACAGGGTGTACCGTTATATTTATCTTGATTGGCTACCGACAAGTGATTATGTTTTGCAGGAGCAGTTCACCTTTGAAACTTATATGAACACACCCGAGAAGATTCCGGCTTCGGAGTTGATAACAGATATTTATATCCCTATTGCAAAGAAAGAAAAATGAAAAATTTAAATCAAGAAATAGAAAACGAATTAAAAAATAAGGGAGCGGAGTTAATACACTTTGTCTGCATATCGCATTTAGGGGAAAAACAAAACAGGCAACTTCCGAATGCCATTGTTTTTGCACTTCCGCTAACCACAGAATATGTTATGCAGGTATTCGGTACACCCGATTATGTACAGGCACGGATAGACGACAATTACAATTTCGATGATGATGAATATACACAAACTGAAAATAAAGCAGGAGAAATAGCAGACGAATTGGCTAAGTTCCTTACCGAAAAAGGCTATAAAGCCATATCACAATCCGATGCGGGATTAGTAGCTGATAAAGTCTTTGATTTTGAAACAAAAGAATCCGTATTACCTCATAAAACGGTTGCGCTACTTGGCGGATTAGGGTGGATTGGGAAAAACAATTTATTAATAACTCCTGAATATGGTGCAGCGCAATGTCTCGGTACTGTTTTAACCGATGCACCGTTGGAAACAGTAGTACATGAACCTTTATTGCCAAAGTGCAGAGATTGCAATATTTGTACAAAGGTATGCGAGAAAAAAGTTCTTAAAGGAAAGCTTTGGAGTAGCTCTGTTCCAAGAGATGAAATCGTTGATGTGTATGGATGCAGCACTTGTTTAAAATGCCTTGTGCATTGCCCTTGTACGCAGAGATATGCAAACAGGTATGGAAACTGCACGGAATAGGATCGGGGTGTGTTGGGTAAATGTTCGGGGGAGCGTTGATTTTTGTCGTTCCCGAACGGGTGAACAGGATAAAATGCTTTATGGGTTTATGCTTACGGCCTCTTAATAGATCGCAACGATAGACAATGATATAGCGTTAACTTTATATTTTGCCGGACAGAAAAGTGGGAGGGAAAACATCGGGCAAATAAAAAAATCGTGTAAAGTAGAAAACCTGCTTTACACGATTTTTTTATATAGTTAGTTCTTTTGACCGGAAGAACCTATTTTACATCGATTCCCATTTTCTTATATTCTCTGGTCAGCATATCGGTGAGTTGTTCGACATCTAACTTCTTGGCGATGATCTTTTTGTTTTTATCCAAAAGGTATAGCACAGGAGTAGAATCCACGTGATAATATGCCCGGAAATTACTTTGATTGTGCGGGTCCCAGCAGTTGATAAAGTCGAATAGCTCGTGTTCGGTGACGAACTTTTCCCATTTTTCTTTTTCCGGCTGGGTATGTACGGCAAATACTTTGAACCCGTAAGGTTTGAATTTTTCCAACAGTTTTGTTTTTATCTCGGGAACCTGCTTTTTACAATGCCCGCAATTTTCTTCCCAAAATAGCAGTAAGGTAAACGGGGCTTTCGTTTCATGCAGGCTTACCCAGTTGCCTTCCAGAGTTTGAAGTTTCAGCTCCGGTGCCGTTTCGCCGATCAGATTGTATTGCGTCAGCAATACCTCACGTTCTATTTTTTCCAGATTTTCTTTATCCACCCAATCGGCTTGCCCGGTGAGATAGTAGCGTTTTGCGATTTTCACGAAAGCGGCATCCATTCCCATTACCTTGCTTTCGAGGGCAAAATTGAAACAATAGCTGACCAAATAACGGAACATGGCCTTACTGCTTCTTGATTTCTCGATGATGTTTACCGATTCTTTGTAAACGGTATCGGGATGCATCAGAATCATGTTATTAAAGTAATTGTCGATTTTATTTTTAAAGATCGGAGTGCGGATCAGTGTACTGTCTTTAAAATTGGTATAGTCCCAATAGTGTGCCTTATTAAAGAAATACGCTTTTCTCTGTATCTCCATATCCCGGTCTTTGGTTCCTGCGGGGACCGTTTTTGAAAAATCGGGGATAGGGGTGGATAAGGTGAAATTTGCAAAAGTGGCCAATGCCGAGCCCGGGAATTGCTTGTTTAAATTTGCGATATAAGCGCGTACTTCCTTGTCGGCCTGATCGAACTGCGCCGAATATTTTTGCTTGTTCGCTTCTTTATTCGGGTCTTTTTCGTAATCCTGGCTGATTTTCCGTGTTTTCTGATTTTGTGCCATCATGAATTTTTGAAAATCCAAAAAGGCCTGATTTTCGGGGGAACCTTCTATCTGAATGCGATTGATGACATCCATCGTGTCGGTCTTTATCGAAAAATTTTGGTTATTGCCGATGATAACATCGAAATAATTGCTGGGTGAAAACAAAAGCAAATACATACCTTTCCCCAATTTATTTTTACCCGTAAAAACTCCTGCCCCCGAAGCATCTAAACGGGCTGTGTCCGAGGCATATACTTTGCCTTCGAAATAATGAGCCAATATGATCTGCTTATTAGCCATTTTCGGGACAGTGATCTTAATATGATGTCCCTGTGCCAGGGTGTATCCCATTGGCAAAAGAAGTCCGATACAACTTAGAAGAAATAGTCTTTTCATCATTACACTCACAATTTATATTCTTGACAATTTATTACTTATTCGATTTCTATGCCCGCTTTCTTATATTCTGCTTTTAAAATATCTTCCATCTGGTTTACAGAAATGTTTTTGGCAATGATCTTTTTGTCTTTGTCCAGAAGATACAGGGCAGGGGTGGAAACTACGTTATAATAAGTACGGATATTGGCTTGTCCGTATGGATCCCAGCAGTTAATAAAGTCGAACAGTTCGTGTTCTGTGACAAATTGTTCCCATTTTTCTTTATGGGGCTGGGTATGTACAGCAAAGACTTTTAGTCCGTAGGGTTTGAATTTATCCAGGATTTTGGTCTTTATTTCAGGCACTTGCTTTTTACAATGTCCGCAATTTTCCTCCCAGAATACGAGAAAAGTAAACGGGGCTTTCAATTCGTGCAGGCTGACCCAGGTTCCTTCCAGGGTAGGTAATTTTAATTCATGAGCCGTTTCCCCGATCAGATTATATTGCAGCCGCCCCACATTTTCGCGCACTTTTTCCAGTCCCTTTTGATCGAGCCAGCCGATATCTCCGGAAAGAATGTAACGATTGGAGAATTTGACGTATGCGGCATCCATACCCATGATGCTGTCGGCTTTGCCGGCTATCGACTGAAAACAATATCCTGTCAGATAGTTGAACATAGGTTTACAGCCCCTTGATTTTTCAATGATACGGATAGATTCCTGCAAGACCGAATCCGGATGGGGCAGTACCATATCGGTGAAAAATTCATCCAGTTTACCTTTGAATACCTGTGTCGGAGTACGGATTAAAGTGCTGTCCTGGAAATTGATATAATCCCAATAATGCGCTTTACGGTAAAAATAGCCTCTTCTTCTGATTTCCATTTCCCGGTCTTGGGTGTTTTCCGGAATTTCCCCGGAAAAATCCGGAATTTCCGGAGTCCGCATAGCATTTAGAAAAGTGGCTAAGGCTGTTCCTTGAAATTTCCCGATCAATCCCATAACGTAGTTTTCCGCCTCTTGTCCGGTTCGCTTGAGCAAGTCGTTGTATTTTTGCCTGTTTTTATCTTTATCCGGGTCTTGTTCTATTTCCTGATAGATTTTTCTCATTTTCTGATTGTGAGCAGTCATGAATTTTTGAAAATCTAAAAAAGCTGTATTTTCAGGAGAACCTTCGAATTGAATGTGGTTGATAATATCGTCCGGATCGGTTTTTATAGAAAAGTTCTGATTGCTTCCGATGATGAGATCGAAAATATTACTCGGTGAGAAATAGAGAATATATAAGCCATGCGCTAATTTTTGGGGCTTTTTGAAAGCTCCGTTTCCATTTTCGTCCAGTTGAGCTGTATCTGCGGCAAGAACTTGTTTATCCCTGTAAAAAGCCAATATAACTTGTTTATGGGCCATTTTAGGAATGCTTATTTTAATGTCATGGCCTTCTGCAAAAAGCCATCCCACCTGCAAAAAGCAAGCGAGGCATAATAATAAAAGTCTTTTCATCACACATACACATTATCCTATTTCCAATGGCTGCACATACTGTCGCAGGCTGGAATAGAAAAGTTCTTTTTATTTAGAACAGGAGCTCAATTATCAAAATACATTTTTTTCACGTGATCGGCTTTGGTATAACCCAGTTTGGAAGCGATATCCAAATCTTTTAAAGCTTCTCCGTTCCGGTTGAGTGCCATTTGAGCGATCGCCCGGTTATAATATGATTTTGCGCTCGAGGGGTCGATCCGGATAGCGGCGGAGTAATCTTTTATGGCCGCTTCAATATTTCCCTTCTTTTGCATGACGACACCCCGGTTAAAATAAAGGGCACTTGAATTTAAGCCGAATTCTTTAGCTGTGGCGACGTCCATCGATATGCCGTTCCCTAATTCCAATGCCTGATTGTAATCGGCCAGAGCGCCGTCGAAGTCGTTCATTCTGAAACGGGCGATCCCACGGTAATGATAAGCCATGATGAAATCCGGCCTCAGTTTGACGGTTTCCGTATAGTCCTGAATGGCTTGCGGATAAACACCCAGGTTTTCATAGACGATAGCCCGGTTAAAATAAGATTCGGCATGTCCCGGAAAATTGGCAATCAAGTAGTTGAAGTCGTTCAGAGCTTCTTTGTAACGGCGGGTATTCGAATACGCAATCGCCCGGTTATAGTAAGCCGGAAACCATTCGCTATTGACAGACAATGCATTATTGAATTCTGTAATGGCCTGATCGTACATGTTTTGTTTGATGTATTCCAATCCTCGTCTATTCGCCTGTTTTACTTTGCTATTACAGGCTGAGAATAAAACCAATATAAGACCTAACCATAAATATTTCATCTTCACTTGCAATTTTATCGCCAAAGTTAATGATTCAGAGTGAGAAATTAAAGTTTTTAAAATAGTTTTTTATAAGTTGTACAACCTTTTTATCAGGTCGGGACGTTTGATTTTTCGTAAGGTAGAAATAATTTTTTCTTTAAATTCTTTTTTGTACCAAAAGAAGAACATGTTTTGACTTTTCTTTTCGCTCTCCGTTTTGGCTGTTTTGACCTCTTCGAGCGAATATGGATGGTATCCTGTGTAGTATATGGTCGTCGCAAGCGTCATCGGAGTCGGAGTAAAATCCTGCACCTGTTCCAGCTTGAAATCCAATTGTTTGGTTGCCACGGCCAATTCCGCCATATCTTCCAAACGGCAACCGGGATGTGAAGATATAAAATAGGGGATGAGTTGTTGATTCAGGTTATTTTTCCGGTTTATCTGGTCGAATTTCTGTTTCAGTTCGTAAAACAGCTTGAAAGATGGTTTACGCATCAGGTGTAATACCTGATCTGCCGCGTGTTCCGGAGCCACTTTAAAACGTCCCGACACATGGTGCCGGACGACCGTTTCAAGGTAATCTGCATTAGCCTGGTTCACCGTTTTGTTTCCGGTGTCGTGCAGGCACAGGTCGTACCGGATGCCGGAACCGATAAAACAATGCTTTATGGCGGCATGTTTCCGGGTCGCATTATATAATTTTAAAAGCGGAGTGTGGTCTGTATTCAGATTTTTGCAGATGGTGGGATAGGCACAGGAAGCACGTTTACACCTGTTGCATATATCCTGGTTTTTGCCTTTCATGGCGTACATATTGGCGGAAGGACCTCCCAGATCGGAAATCGTTCCTTTGAAATCCGGCATTTCTGCCACCCGGTCGAGTTCTTTCAAAATGGATTCCGGTGATCTGGATATAATAAATTTTCCCTGGTGTGCCGAAATGGTACAAAAAGCACATCCTCCAAAACATCCTCTGTGCATGGTAACAGAGTGGCGAATCATATTATAGGCCGGAATTTCCTTCCCTTTATAACGGGGATGGGGCAAACGGGTGAAAGGCAGCTCATAGACGGCATCCAGCTCTTTTGTCGTTAAAGGGGGATAGGGCGGATTAACGATCAGGCGTTGATTGCCGATTTGCTGGATTAATTTGGCTGCCTCGATGCTATTGGATTCTTCTTCTATGTGACGAAAGTTCTCTGCATGTTTTTTCCGGTCTTTCAGGCATTGTTCATGGGAGTGCAGAACGATCTCCGCCCATTTGGAATTGGTAGCGTAGGTTTCGTTCTGAGCCCGGAGAATGGCTGTTTGGGGCACGTTGGTCAGTCTGTCGAAAGGAACCCCCTTTTTCAATAGCCGGCAAATGTCCGTCAAAGGTTTTTCTCCCATGCCGTAGATAAGCATATCCGCACCGCTTGCCGCCAATATCGAGGGTTGTAAGGAATCTTTCCAATAATCGTAGTGGGTGAAACGTCTTAACGAGGCTTCGATGCCTCCGATAACCACCGGAACATCGGGATAGAGTTTTTTTAGTATTTGTGCATATACGACCGTAGGCATATCGGGACGTGCCCCGGCTTTTCCGGCCGGTGTATAAGCATCTTCAGACCTCAATCTTTTGGATGCGGTATAATGGTTTACCATAGAATCCATGGATCCTGCGCTGATACCGAAAAATAAGTTGGGGCGTCCCAGCTTTCGGAAATCCCGCAAATCATCCCGCCAGTTGGGTTGTGGTACGATAGCCGTTTTTAGGCCCAATGACTCCAACAGCCTGCCGATAACGGCTGCTCCGAAAGAAGGATGATCTACATAGGCATCCCCGCTAAACAGGATCACATCTGCATTTTCCCAGCCCCGTTCTTTCATCTCTTTAGCCGAAGTGGGAAGCCATTGTAATTTTTGTTCCGTATTCATTCTTGATTTATAGGAAAACAAAGATAATGTTTTTTTATACCTTTGCCGCCTGAAAAAAGTTGAAAACGACCGGAAGTATATGAAAAAAGTAAATGTAATCAGTTTGGGATGTTCCAAAAATCTGGTGGATACGGAGTTATTACTGAAACAGCTCGGTAAGGCCGGATATCTTACAGAAACGGACGTGGAGAATTCCGATGCGGAAATCGTTGTGGTGAACACCTGTGGTTTTATCGGCGATGCAAAGGAGGAATCGGTAAATACGATATTGGAACAGGTGGAACTGAAACAGGAAGGTGTGGTAAAACAGATATATGTAATGGGATGCCTTTCACAACGTTATGGAGATGAACTTAAAGTGGAAATTCCGGAAGTGGACGCTTTTTTCGGTAAATTCGACTGGAAAGGAATACTTGAAAAATTAGGTAAACATTATAATGAGAGTGTTCGGAATCAGAGAATCCTGACCACTCCTTCACATTATGCGTATGTGAAGATTTCGGAAGGTTGTAACCGAACGTGTTCTTATTGTGCCATTCCGATTATGACCGGGAAGCATAAATCACGTGAATTCGATGAAATCCTGGACGAGTGCCGCGAATTGGTGAAAAAGGGGGTAAAAGAACTTTTGATTGTGGCACAGGATTTAACTTATTACGGTATAGATTTGTACGGGAAAAACAAATTGGCCGAACTGGTGGATGCTTTGGCCGATATTCCGGGAGTGGAGTGGATTAAATTACACTATGCTTATCCCGCAGGTTTTCCCGAAGAATTATTACCGGTTATGCGAAACCGGAAAAATATATGTAAATATCTCGATATTGCTTTACAGCATTGTAGCGATCGTATGCTGAATGTGATGCGAAGAGGGGTGACAAAGAAACAAATTACCGAGCTGATCCGTAAAATCCGTAGAGAAGTACCGGGAATTTTTATCCGGACTACTTTAATGACCGGGCATCCGGGAGAAACGGAAGAGGATTTCGAAGAGCTATGTGAGTTTGTCAAAGAGATGAAATTCGAGCGTTTGGGAGTGTTTCCCTATTCTCACGAGGAAGATACTTATTGTGATAAGCATTATTCGGACGATATACCCGAAGAGGTAAAAAAGCAACGGGCTGAAATCATTATGGAGTTGCAATCGGCTGTTTCCGAAGAAGTGAATCGCGAATGTATAGGAAAAACGTTTAAAGTGTTGATCGATAGAAAAGAAGAAGGATATTATATTGGACGAACGGAGCACGATTCTCCGGAAGTCGATCCTGAAGTTTTGATTGAAGAACAAGGTGATAAATCATTGAAAATAGGAGAATTTTATAGTATTGAAATTACGGGGGTCGATGAGTATGACCTCTATGGAAAAGTAAAATAAAAAACCTTAAGACAATTTTGAGATGGGAAACATGAAATTTATGATTTTGGCCGTTGTACTGGCGGCCTTTGGCTGTAAAAGCGGAGAGAAAGCAGAAATGAACCTTACTGCACAAGAGTGGGAATTAAAGTCTATGACGAAAAACGATACGGTTGTCGTCAATCCACAGGAATTACCGACTTTAGTGTTTAAAGACAGTACGGTATATGGCTCTGCCGGGTGTAATCGTTTTTTCGGGACTTATAAATCCGATAAAAAAGGAGCTTTGACGATCAAAACAGGAGGAGTAACCATGATGTATTGTCCTGATATGAGTTTCGAGGATCGTTATCTGAAAGCCTTGAATGAGGTTTCGAATTATTCGATCAAGGAAAAAGAACTGACGATGACCGATGCGAAGAAAAAACTGGTGTTGGTATATCAGCCGGTGGATACAACGAAAAAGGTAATCGGTGTAGCCAATGACGATCATGGCTGTAATGCGGCCGCAGGTTATACGTGGTCGGAAGTACGGCAGAATTGTATCCGTCTTTTCGAGGATGGGGTTCGCCTGAATTCTGTTACCGATACGGCTTCGACTTCTTCTGCCTTTGTTGTTTTTTCTGCCGATTCGACGAAAGCCGAAGTGTTTTTACCGGACAATGCGAACCGTCCTGTGCTCGATCGCCGGGAATTGCCGAACCGGGGCGGATATGCCTGGAATCAGGAAGACGACGATACGCTGAATGTAAGAAAAGTGGGAAGCAATTGGGTGATCGAACAGCGTGGAAAGTTACTTTACAAGCAGGATAAAAAATAATTTCAGGGAATGACTTTATTACAGTTCGTTTTTTGAAATGATGATATTTCCGCAAAAATGGGGGACGTTTTTCTTTGAAAAGTTACCGATTTTTGCGGATTTTTTTTTGCCGGAAATAAACCTTTGTTTTCTTTGTCAATTTAAGAATTATGCTAATTTTGTAACGATCATTGCGAAATTTTAATATAACTAATTTTAAAAGAATAAAATCATGAGTAAGAGAGAAAAAAGCATTGAATTATTGAATAAGGCTGTTGCCGATGAATTACTGGCTGTTCATCAGTATATGTATTTCCATTTTCGTTGTGATGACATGGGTTTTGACCTGGTTTCCAATTTGTTTAAGAGAATTGCGATTCAGGAAATGATGCACGTGGAGCAATTGGCCGAACGTATTTTATTCCTGAAAGGGGAGGTCGAAATGAAAGTTTCGGGCAGTGTACTGAAAATCCATGATGTGAAAGGTATGCTGGAGCAGGCTGTTAAAATGGAGACCGGAAGCGTGGACGATTATAACAAATGGGCTAACGAATGTGCCGCTAATGCGGATTCCGTTTCCAAGAAATTATTCGAAGCTTTAACGGCTGAAGAAGAAGTTCACCAGGATCAGTTCGAAACCGAACTGGACAATCTGGAGAAATTCGGAGACCACTACCTGGCTTTGCAGTCTATCGAACGTAGTAAGAGTGTGGCAACGGGAATGCCTGCCGAATAAACCGAAATACTTTAGCTTATGTTGAATAATTTATTTTGGATCGTTCCGGCCTGTTCTATTATCGCGCTGATTTTTGCCCGGATCTTTTTTCAGGGAATGATGAAGGAGCCGGAAGGGACAGATACGATGAAACGCATCGCCGGACATGTAAGAAGAGGGGCTATGGCCTATCTGAAACAGCAATACAAGATCGTAGGTATCGTATTTTTGGTGCTTTGCCTCTTTTTTGCCTGGATGGCTTACGGCCCTGAATTACAAAATGGATGGGTTTGGTTCGCTTTCCTGACCGGAGGATTTTTTTCCGGACTTGCCGGATTTATCGGTATGAAGACGGCGACTTATGCTTCGGCCCGTACGGCCAATGCCGCCAGCCGGAGTATGAACGACGGATTGAAGGTGGCTTTCCGTTCCGGAGCCGTTATGGGATTGGTGGTCGTAGGGCTTGCTTTACTGGATATTTCTTTGTGGTGGCTGGTGCTGGATTATTTTGTGGAGGATGCGGATTCCTCTCATAAAGCCATGATGATTACGACGACCATGCTTACTTTTGGAATGGGTGCTTCTACGCAGGCTTTATTTGCCAGAGTCGGAGGAGGTATCTTCACCAAGGCTGCCGATGTAGGCGCCGATCTGGTGGGAAAAGTGGAAGCGGGCATTCCGGAAGACGATCCGCGTAATCCGGCGACCATTGCCGATAATGTGGGGGATAATGTGGGAGACGTTGCCGGTATGGGTGCCGACCTGTATGAATCGTATTGCGGCTCTATTTTAGCCACAGCCGCTTTGGGTGCCGCCGCTTATACCCTGACGCCCGAATTGCAGTTCAATGCCATATTGGCTCCGATGCTGATCGCAGCGTTTGGAGTGATTCTTTCCTTATTGGGGATTTTTTTAGTAAAGACGAAAGAAGGTGCTTCACAGTTACAGTTACTCCGCGCATTGGACAGAGGGATCAATGTGAGTTCCGTGCTGATCGTGGTGGCGAGTTTCGTCGTGATTCATTTGTTGGGATTGAGCTATTGGATTTGCGGTTCTGTGATTGTCGGCTTGCTGACCGGGATCGTAATCGGAAAGGCTACGGAACACTATACTTCTCATGCTTATAAGCCTACCCAGGATATTGCCAAAAGTTCGGAAACAGGTGCTGCTACCGTTATCATTAAAGGTATCGGTACGGGAATGATTTCGACGGCAATTCCGGTGCTTACGATTGTGGTGGGGATTATTCTGGCTTATCTGTGTGCTGCGGAATTCGATATGGCCAATATGTCTATGGGGCTGTATGGAGTGGGGATCGCAGCGGTAGGTATGCTTTCTACGCTGGGAATCACCCTTGCCACCGATGCTTACGGACCGATTGCGGATAATGCGGGAGGAAATGCCGAAATGAGCGAATTGGGCGAAGAAGTCCGGAAACGTACCGATGCGCTGGATGCGCTGGGAAATACGACTGCTGCCACCGGAAAAGGTTTTGCTATAGGCTCTGCCGCTTTGACCGGACTGGCTTTGCTGGCTTCGTATATCGAAGAAATTAAAATCGGATTGGTGCGTTTGGGAGAAACTACGCTCGAAATCGGGAACGACACCGTTCATACGGTGTCGGCAACCCTGAAGGATATGATGATTTATTACGATGTCAATCTGATGAATCCCAAAGTGTTGGCAGGAGTGTTTATCGGTTCGATGATGGCCTTTCTATTTTGTGGTTTGACCATGAATGCCGTGGGACGTGCCGCTCAGAAAATGGTGAACGAAGTGCGCCGGCAGTTCAGGGAAATCAAAGGAATTATGGAAGGGAAAGCCGAGCCGGATTATGCCCGTTGTGTGGAGATTTCTACCAGAGGAGCGCAGCATGAAATGATTTTTCCTTCCTTACTGGCAATCGTTATCCCTGTTGTTGTCGGCTTACTGTTCGGCGTGGCAGGCGTGATGGGCTTGCTGGCGGGAGGTTTAGGATCGGGATTCGTGCTGGCGATATTTATGGCTAATTCCGGCGGAGCCTGGGATAATGCTAAGAAATATGTAGAAGAAGGGCATTTGGGCGGTAAAGGCTCCGAATGTCATAAAGCTACGGTAATCGGCGATACGGTCGGCGATCCGTTTAAAGACACATCCGGACCGAGCCTTAATATTTTGATTAAACTGATGAGTATGGTGGCGATCGTTATGGCGGGAGTTACCTGTACATTTAGTTTGATGTAACTACCGTTAGAAGAAAATCAGAAAAGAGGTTGTCATCGGCAACCTCTTTTTTTGTTATTCTGTCTTTTCGATTTTTATACAGAGTAAGGCGACGTCTGCTTTCCGTGAAGGCTTTCTTATTTCGTAAAAGGGCTGCCCCTGGGGAATCCGGTCACTTTCTATAAAAACAGAAAAGAAATCAGGAAAACAGAGAACTGAAAGTTGGATTTTATTGGATTCGGAATAGAGATATGGGGAGGGTTTGACGAAATGATTTTAGACTTGGAGCAGGAAAATAGGAATGCCCGAAAACAATTTGAAATTGTTATTTTTTAGAGAAATAAAAAGGTTTTTTCTCATTAAAAATGCTTATATTTGCATGTTTTGTTGGGAAATAGGAAATAAATTACCCATATAAAAGATTGGAAATAATTAAACAAAGATATGAGCGAAGAGACAGAGAAAATGAATAAAGAGTATTCCGCCGATAGTATTCAGGTACTGGAAGGTTTGGAAGCTGTGAGAATGCGTCCCTCTATGTATATTGGAGATGTGAACTCCAGAGGATTGCATCATCTGGTATATGAAGTGGTGGACAACTCCATCGACGAGGCTTTGGCAGGGTATTGCAGCCATATACAAGTGTTTATAAACGAGGACAACTCTATCACCGTGAGGGATAACGGCCGTGGTATTCCGACGGCACGCCATAGTAAGGAAAACAGATCGGCATTGGAAGTCGTGCTCACCGTGTTGCATGCGGGAGGTAAGTTCGACAAAGATTCCTATAAAGTGTCTGGTGGTTTGCACGGAGTGGGTGTATCTTGTGTAAATGCCTTATCCACGAAACTGATTGCCGAGATTCACCGGGAAGGTAAAATCTGGAAACAGGAATTCTGTAAAGGTGCTCCTACCGGAGATATACAAATTATCGGCGAAACAGACCGTACCGGAACGACAATCACCTTTAAGCCGGACGATTCTATTTTCTATGTAACGGAATACAAATACGATATTCTTTCCGCCCGTTTGCGGGAATTGGCTTATTTGAATAAGGGAATCCGCTTATCGATCACCGATAAAAGGGAACTCGATCCCGAAACGAACGAGCCTCGTCACGAGGTGTTCTATTCTGAGAAAGGATTGAGCGAATTTGTAGAATATATCGACAATAACCGTGAAAAACTGATCGACGAAACCATTGCAATCTCTACCGAAAAGAACGGCATTCCGATGGAAGTAGCCCTGCACTATAATACAGGGTTTACTGAAAATGTATTTTCGTATGTCAATAATATCAATACGATAGAAGGCGGTTCGCATCTTGCCGGATTTAAACGGGCTTTGACCTCTACCTTAAAAAATTATGCCGAGAGCCACAATATGCTTTCTAAGCTGAAATTCGATATTAACAGCGATGACTTCCGTGAAGGTTTGACGGCTGTGGTGTCGGTAAAAGTGGCCGAGCCCCAGTTCGAGGGACAGACTAAAACCAAATTGGGAAATACGGAAGTAGGAACGGCTGTGTCGCAGGCAGTTTCAAACGTATTGACGAATTATCTGGAAGAACATCCGAAAGATGCGAAAGCGATTGTAGATAAAGTGATTTTAGCCGCTACTGCCCGTCATGCAGCCCGGAAAGCCAGAGAAATGGTGCAACGGAAGACCGTGTTGTCCGGTTCGGGGCTACCCGGTAAGCTGGCCGACTGTTCGGATAACAATCCGGAGAATTGCGAGATCTTTTTGGTCGAGGGAGACTCGGCAGGAGGTACGGCAAAGCAGGGGCGTGACCGTAAATTTCAGGCCATATTGCCTTTGCGCGGTAAAATCCTGAATGTGGAGAAGGCTATGCAGCACCGTGTGTTTGAAAGCGAGGAAATCAAGATTATTTTTCAGGCTTTGGGAATCACGATCGGTACTTTAGAGGATAGCAAAGAAGTGAATCTGGAGAAAATCCGCTATCATAAAATCGTTATTATGGCCGATGCCGATGTCGATGGAGCCCATATCGCTACTTTGATTATGACTTTGTTCTTCCGGTATATGAAGACGGTGATCGAGCACGGTTACTTATATATCGCCACTCCTCCGCTTTATTCTGTGAAGAAAGGTAAAGATCAGCGTTATTGCTGGACAGAGGAGCAGCGGTTGCAGTTGATACAGGAAATGGGTAATGGAAAAGAAAGCAGCCTGCATATCCAGCGCTATAAAGGTTTGGGTGAAATGACCGCCCAGCAGTTGTGGGACACTACAATGTCGCCCGAAGTGCGCACCTTGCGTCAGGTTTCCATCGAGAATGCAGCAGAAGCCGATCGTATTTTCTCGATGCTTATGGGAGATGATGTACCGCCACGGCGGCAATTTATCGAGCAGAACGCAACCTATGCGACGATCGATGCTTAATATATAAAAGAGTGCAGTAGCACTCTTTTTTTCTTATATTTGAAATTATGTATATTGGTGTATTTTGTGCTTCTGCCGATCATATCCAGGAGGCTTATTTCAGAGATGCTGCCGCATTAGGCGAGGGGATTGCCAAACGCGGATGGAATTTAGTGTATGGCGGAACAAATGGCGGTTTGATGCATAAACCGGCGGAAGCCGTTCTCGCCCATG
>OGOU01000269.1_pt1 | contig 51376 bp, 33 predicted proteins | sample 1552721 | NCBI WGS metagenome assembly OGOU01 (sample SAMEA2580176, study PRJEB22360) | human gut metagenome | biome: human gut; feature: human-associated habitat; material: faeces | place: Denmark | collected 2008/2010
ATTTTGGTGTTGGCGGTCGGGCTTTGTTTCGGAGCCTGCAAGAAAGCACCGACAGACGAACAGTTGAAAGATGTGCTGAGCAAGGCTCATCAGACTTTGCTGAACAGGGACAGTACTCCGGAGCAGAAAGAAGCGAGTGTGAAAAGACAGTTGGCGGAAGCCGGTCAGACATTCGATATTATGAAAGCTAATGCCCGGCAATTGGGAATGTTGTCTCAATGGAACACTTTTTTGCGGTCTAAACCTGTAAAAGAATGGGTTGCTCCCCGTTTGGATCAATTATCTCAAAAGAAGGATAAGGAAGGAGCTGTGGCTGCATATTACCGTCTGGTGTATGATCCTGCCCGGGAAAAAGGCGGATACACTCCGGAAGAAGTGGCTGTGTTATTGGCTCATCCTTCTGTAGGAGAAGTATTCCGTGATTCGGTTTTGGGAACTACACTTTTTTCTCGTTTGATGTTGAATGTCGCAGGCGACCAGAAAGCCAAGGCAGAATTATATAAATCGATTCTTCCGTTTATCGACGATCAATTGAGCGATCAACAGATAAAGGCAACCGTTTCTTTGTTCGACAGCGCTTTGGCTTTGGATTCCCTGATGCAGGATAACGACCGGGAAGCTTTGCGTGTCAGCATTTTGAAACAGCAGGAACGTTTATTGGCGAATGCCACTAAAGCCGGTAATGAAGCAGATATAAACCGGGCAAATTCCAATATTGCTTACTTGAAAAGTCCGATCGCTTTAAATAAACTGATCGGTGGGGAAGCTCCCGATATTGAGTTTATTTGGGCAAGCAGCGGAAAAACCGGACATTTGTCGGATCTGAAAGGGAAAGTGGTGGTTTTGGATTTCTGGGCTACTTGGTGTGGGCCTTGCGTGATGTCTTTCCCCAATATCCGGGAGTTGCAGAAAAGATATAAGAAATATCCGGTGGAAATCATCGGGGTGACGAGTGTACAGGGACGCCATATCCGCCGTCATCCGGGAGAAAAGCCTGAGGCTGTCGATACGAAAGGTAATCCTGAAAAAGAATTCGAGTTAATGAAAGAGTTTATGAAGGATGCGGATATGACCTGGAAAGTGGCTTTTTCTTCGGGAAATGTGTTCAATCCGATGTATGGGGTGAAAGGTATCCCTCATGTAGCGATTATCGATGCAGAAGGACGGGTGCGTTATAATGCTCTTCGTCCCTATAATCCTCCTTTCCATGAAGCTGAAAAGATCGATGCGCTTTTGCAGGAAGCCGGACTGAAATATCCGAAAGAACCGATGACTCAGGAAAACTTTGTGAAATTCAATTGACGATCGAAAGTTTTCGCTAAATACAAGAAAAGCGGCCAAAGGAATTTGGCCGCTTTTTTATTTACGTTAAAAGTGAAGATCGGATATCGGTTTATAAAACGAGAGAGGGAGGATAAGCTTTTTAGCCGTCCTCCCTCTTTATTGTTTTCCAAATTTTTTTCTTGTCAGTTTACGATATTGGTCGGAGTGCCTGCAAAAAAGTTTCGGATATTATCGATGGCTTCCTGTCCCATCGCTATGCGGGCATCTATCGTGCCTGTTCCGATGTGCGGAGTAAGCACCACGTTATCCAGCCGGTATAGTTGTTCTGTGATCCGGGGTTCGTATTCAAAAACGTCGAGGGCCGCTCCTGCAATTTCCCGTTTCATCAGGCTTTCGGTTAAGGCGGCTTCGTCTATTACCGCTCCTCTGGCTGTGTTTATCAATATGGCTGTTTTTTTCATTTGTGCCAATTCCTGTTTACCTATCAAATGACGGGTTTCCGGAGTTAGCGGCGTGTGAAGCGTAATGAAATCGGATTGTTGCAACAGGGTGGGCAGATCGGTTTTCCGGTAGCCGGGCACTTCGCTATGCTGATTGTGGTATATGATATTCATACCGAAAGCCTCTGCTTTGCGGGCGACATTTTTCCCGATGTTTCCCATGCCGATAATTCCCAATGTTTTCCCTTCCAACCCGAAGCCGAGGTTACGCATCGTTCCCCACATGGATTCTTTTTCGGTGCGTATGCGTAGGTTACATTCTGCAATGCGCCGGGCTGCGGAGAGCATCAATGCCATTGCCAGTTCCGCCGTAGGGTTGCATACCGAGTGGGGAGTGTTGCTTACTGCAATTCCTTTTTGCCGGGCATATCGAATATCGATGTTGTTATAGCCTACGCCATAGTTACTGATTAATTTTAATTTTTTTCCGGCATCGAGAATTTCTTTATCGATGGGATGATGAAATATAGCTAACATCACATCATAATCGGGAAGCATACGGATAAGTTCTTCTTTGTCCAATGCCTCTTTTTCGGGAAATGTCACTTCCCAATTTTCAGGCAGCGAGGCGAACGGTTCGCGAGGGATGTCGTAAGTCACTAATATTTTCATAATTGATTCTGTGTTATAGCTTTTATAACCGGATTCCGTATCCTTGTGTGCCTGTTCCACAGCGGTGGGAGCAATCGTTATGCCTTTCCCGGAAAAATCACAAGGTTGTTCTGGCATAAGGAGCCGTGTCCAGTCCGGTAAATTGTCCAGCCAGATATTTGTAGTACCCCGTCACGGCGACCATTCCGGCATTGTCGAGCGAAAAACCGAGCCGGGGGATAAATACTTCCCAGCCGGAGCGTTCGGCTTCTTCGTGTACGGCTTTTTGCAGGGCAGAGTTTGCAGAAACGCCTCCTCCGATTGCAATTTGTTTGATTCCGGTTTGCCTGGCTGCTTTTTTCAGTTTCGACATCAATATGTCGATCACGGTTTTTTGCAGGGAGGCACAGAGGTCGTTCAGGTTTTGCTGAATAAAATCGGGATTTTTTTTCAATTCATCCCGGAGAAAGTACAGGAAAGAGGTTTTCAGACCGCTGAAACTGTAATCCAATCCCGGAATCTGAGGTTTGTTGAATTCGAAACGGTCGGGATTGCCTTCTTTGGCCAGACGGTCTATCACCGGGCCGCCCGGATAAGGTAATCCCATGACTTTGGCACATTTGTCGAATGCTTCTCCGGCAGCGTCGTCGATGGTTTGCCCTATCATTTCCATGTCGAGGTAATCGCGCACGATGATTAGCTGTGAATTGCCTCCGGATACCAGCAGGGTAAGGAAAGGAAACGAGGGTTGGCGGCTTTCCACTCCCGGCTCTTTAATGAAATTGGCCAGAATATGTGCCTGCAGATGGTTCACTTCGATCATCGGGAGTTGGTTCGCGATAGCGAATCCTTTGGCGAAAGAAGTTCCCACCAATAACGATCCCAGTAATCCGGGTCCCCGGGTGAAAGCTACGGCATCGATATCTTTGACTTCGATTCCGGCATTTTTGATTGCTTGCGAAACAACCGGAATTATGTTCTGTTGATGTGCCCTGGATGCAAGTTCCGGGACAACGCCTCCGTAGGCTTCGTGGACTTTTTGGCTGGCAATGATATTGGATAGCACTACGCCGTCTTTTAGGATGGCTGCGGAGGTATCGTCACAAGAAGATTCTATGCCTAAGATTATTATACTCATTTCTCTTTCAAATATTCTGCAATATTAATATTTTTGTATGCAATCTAAATAACGGCAGGCATAAAAAAATTTTTCAAAATATTATTCCTTCTCTTTGCAGGGGCGTTTTTGTTGTTGGGTATTTCTTATATCCTGCTGCGTTCTCCTTATGTGCAAACGGCTTTGGTTAAATACGTTACCCAGCGGGTAGAGCAGGTAACCGGGGTAAAGATGCAGATAGGCGGAGTGGAGTTCCGTCCGATGAGGTCTTTGGTGCTGAACGATGTGTTACTCAAAGATTTTAAGAACGATACGTTGGTATTTTGTGAAAATCTGAAAGTAAAGGCAGATTCTTTCAGTTTTGTGAACCGGAGTTTCACCGTCCGGGAGATGACTTTCGACAAGGCTTGCTTTAATCTGTATGTGATTCGCGGGGATAGCGGGGCGATTATGAATATCGAGATGTTCATCGATTCGTTGCGCGGAAAACAGAGTGCGGAGGCCCCGGCAAACGTGTCGAACGAGGAAGAACCCGGCTGGCTGGTGGGGCTGAGAAAAGTGAGTGTGCGTAATTCCCATTTTACCTACCGGGAAGATGAATATGAGCCTGTGGAGTATGGCGTGAATTGGACTGATGTGGATTGCCGTGACCTGAATGTGGATGTTTCGGAATTCCATTTCGGGGAGGATTATACCGGGATGCGGGTAAAGGGATTGAGTATGGTGGAAAAATCGGGATTGGTGATCCGGCAGTTGGACGGTAAAGTTGCGGCGCGTGCCGATAATCTGCTGATTACGGAAAGTAGGATCGTTTTGGAGCGCAGTTCGGTGGATCTGATCAAACTGGAATTCAACTGGACTCCCAATCAGCACGATTGGCGTAATTTTACGACGAAGATGCAGCAATATTACGAGATCGGACCATCGTATGTCAGTTTTATCGATCTGGCTTATTTTAACGGGGTGTTGCGGGGTATAGACAATACGGTCAAATGTAGCGGGGTGGTTTCCAATACGATCAATCGGCTGGAGGGGCATGATCTATATTTTGAACTCGGCGAGAAAAGTGTTTTTCAGGGGCGGTTTACATCGAGCGGGCTGCCTAAGGTGTGGAATACCCTTTTCGACATCGAATTGACCGATGCTCATTTAAATCCGGATGATCTCGAATCGGTATATTTGCCCTGGTTCGGTACGAACATTTCGGTGCCTTCTCCTTTACACGAGTTGGAATATGTAGATTTCAGCCGGATTCATTTTAACGGTACATTGGAAGATTTTGCCGTTACGGCACAAAGCGTCACTCCTGCGCTGGAAGGAGGGTTGAAGTTCGTGTATAAACCTTGTGAAGGTGATTCCGTGGATTGTTCCCGGATGTATGGCGATTTTGATTTCAACCGGGTGAATTACGGGAAGTTTACGGGAATGGATTTATTGAAGACCGGGGGACTGTCGGGGACGTATTCCGGTAAATTGGATACAACCGGCACTTCGTTCAATGTGAAAGGCAGGTTGGACAGGCTGAATGTTCAGAAGGGGCAGCTCCGGGATATCGATTTGTTTTTGAGCTGGGAAGGCGATAAGGTCGATTTGTTATCTTCGTTTGACAATGAAAATGCCAGAGGGAATGTGGTGATGTCTATGGATATGGACGATTCGCTACGTTTTACGAGTGTGAGGGGAGGGATCGATGTGGCCGACCTGGAACGATTCGGCTTTTCTTTTTCCGGAATGGGGAAAGAGGCCTTTGCCACATCTTTCGACTGGGTGTCTGCCGGAAGCCGGGAGAGGAGTTTTAGTAATTTGTCGCTGTCGGATTTTAATTATAAAACTCCGGCCGATAGTTTCAATATCGAGGATATAGGCGTGGAGATTTTCCGGGAAGGTTTGTCCAGTACGGTCAATTTGAGTTCCGATGTGTTAGAGCTTTCGCTGGAAGGGACTTACCGGGATGTGCTTCCTTTGGATTTTGCTATGAATCTGATGAAAAACTATCTGCCTGCTTATGCGGATAAAAAGAAGCAAAAGAGCCTGATTCGGAGGGAGTTGGAAAAAGTCGATTTTCTTTGTAACGCAAACATAAAAGATGCCGACCGGGTGTTGAAAGCCCTGTTCCCCGATTTAAGCGTGTCGCCGGGGAGTAAATTGTCCGTCGATTTCCGTAAGGGGGACGAATTTCTGGATTTGAGGCTGGATGCCGATACGATTTTTTATAAGGATTTTCGTTTGCTTCGTTCGGGTATCCGGATCACGGGAGATGAAGAGCGTTTGCAGATGTTGTATGCTGCCGACCGGGTACAATACGGGGGGCTTTACGAGCTATACAATGTGCGGAACGAGCTGGGGGTCCATGGTAACCGGATCGATAATAAAATTTCATGGTGTAACTGGGGACACCACACTTATAGCGGCGAGCTGAAAACCGGGCTTACTTTTATTCCTGCCGGAAAGGATTCCTATCATTTGGAAATAGCAATGGAACCGGGTGTGATCGTACTGGCGGACAGTGTATGGCATGTCAGGGAATCGAAGATATCGATCGAGGGGAAGCAGATCGAAGTGGAGAATTTTTCTATCGGGCGGGATCAGCGCTATTTGTCGGTGAATGGAAAAATCTCGGAAGACCCGGAGGAAAAATTGTCGATCGATTTGAACCAGTTCGACCTGTCGGAATTGAATCGTATGATATTTAATAACCATTTTCAGCTTTTTGGCCTGGCTACGGGAAATCTGACTGTGCAGGATTATTATAACGACCGTTTGCTGGCATCCGATTTCGATGTGAAAGATTGGGGGATCAACCGGGATACTTTAGGTTCGTTACGTCTGAGGTCGTATTGGGATGCAGACAGCCGGAGTGTGATTATAGGTGCGGAGAACCGTGTGGAGGACCAGGTGCCGCTGACGATTTCCGGGTATTACATTCCGGGTACGGATTCCCTGAATGTGGATATCCGGTTGGCACAAGTGGGATTGGAGCGTTTGAATACCTATGCTTCGGAGTGGGTGTCGGAGACTTCCGGCGGGGTATCCGGGAATGTAAATATCAGTGGGACGGCTTTGAAGCCGGATATTTCCGGTTCCTTACAGTTGGATACTGTGGTTATGAAAGTAAATGCTTTGAATTCGAAGTTCTTTGTTACGGATAAAGTGCATATTGTGAATAATCGTTTGCTGTTCAATGATTTCACCGTAAGCGATGTACATGGCAGCAAGGTGCTGTTTAACGGCGGTTATGAGATGTGGCAGAATAAATACGACCTGCAAATGCAGTTTTATAATTTTATGTTCATGAACACGGCTTACAGTGATAACGATGCGTTTTACGGGCGGGTATATTTAAGCGGTTTGATGGATTTGAACAACCGGAACGGACAGAATAATATCACGGTGACAGCCCGCACGGAGAACAATTCAAAATTGTTTATCCCATTGACGGAAACAGCTTCTACGCAAGCCAATAATTTCCTGCATTTTATCAATACCGGGCAGCAGACCAGGAGAAGGACTCAGGTGGCGAGCGAGAAGATGAATATTAATTTGGATGCCAATCTGGAAGTGAACGATAATCTGGATGTCGATGTGGTGTTCGACCCGACGGTGGGCGATGTGTTGCATGTGAACGGTGCGGGAGATATCAAGGTGGTCCTGGATAAGGACGGCGGTGTTGGAATGTTCGGAGAATATCGAATCTCCAAAGGAAACTATCAGTTCACTCTCAGTAATCTGGTCAATAAAAACTTTGTTTTGAAAGAGGGAGGGACGATCGCCTGGAACGGTGCGCCTTACGATGCGACCTTGAATATTTCTGCCGTATATAATATAAAGACTTCTCTTACAGAGTTATTACCGACCGAAGTGGGAGGAGCGGAAGGATTCGAATCGCAGGAAAAGGGACGTAAAGTTCCGGTGGAATGTATTTTGAATCTGTCGGATAATTTGGTAAATCCGCTGGTGAAATTCGATATTAATTTTCCGACGCTGGAGTCACAGACTAAGAGTTATGTGCAAAGTCTGTTTTCCAGTCAGGACGAAATCAACAAGCAAATGTTCGCCTTGCTGGTGATGGGTAAGTTTTACCGTACCGATGAAAATGATACCCGTTGGGGCGATCAGGCGAGAATGGCGGGGGTTTCGACCGTGACGGAAATGATTTCCAGCCAATTGTCCCGCTGGTTATCCCAGATCAGTAACCGGGTGGATATCGGATTGGCTTACCGGGTAGCAGACCATCAGGTGACGACGGACGAGATCGAGGTGGCTTTGTCCACTCAGTTGCTGAACGACCGTATCACTTTGTCGGCGAATGGAAATATGGATGTGGGGAATACGGCTGCCGGAAATAGCAATGCGAATAACATTGCCGGGGATTTCGATTTGGAAGTGAAGCTGAACAGGCAGGGGACGCTGAAAATGAAAGCTTATTCCCATACGGACGAAAAATTGATTTATAACAATACGGAAACCATTCAGGGGGTGGGTGTTTCTTATCAGGAATCGTTCGATACTTTCCGGGAACTGATGCGTAAGTATATCGGTTTTTTTAAGAGGAAGAAAAATAAATAAATTCGAATATCGGAATTACCCCGGGTTTGGGGAGAAAACTGAATTGAGATGGCATGAGTCCGGGGTTGTTCCGGGCTCATGTTGTTTTGTGAAAGGTAAGATCGGGAATATATATTCGGAGTGATATTTCGTTTTCTGCTTTGATTTTTATAGACTTAGAATAGGCCGTATATTGCCGGGAGGAAAAGGACCCGGTGTAAAAAAGGTTTGCAAATTGTTTTTTTATTTCCTTTTTTTTCTCAAATTGCATATCGCAAACGATTACGAACCTAAAACAGTACAACTATGATGACAGCACAGGAATTTATGGATAGAGAGGCCTGTTACGGTGCTCATAATTATCATCCGCTCCCTGTGGTATTGGAGCGTGGAGAGGGGATTTATGTGTGGGATACGGACCAAAAGAGATATTTTGATTTTCTGTCGGCTTATTCGGCAGTAAATCAGGGACATTGCCATCCCCGGATTGTTAAGGCCATGACCGATCAGGCGCAGAAGCTGGCTTTGACCTCGCGGGCTTTTTACAACGATGTGCTGGGAGAATGGGAAGAATATGTAACCCGGTATTTTGGCTATGACAAGGTATTGCCGATGAATACAGGGGCGGAGGCGGATGAAACGGCGCTGAAATTATGCCGGAAGTGGGCTTATCTGAAAAAGGGGATTCCCGACGGAGAAGCCAAGATTATTGTCTGTAACGGTAATTTTCACGGCAGGACCATCACGATTGTTTCATTATCGAGCGATCCGGATTCATATAGCGGTTACGGCCCTTTCACTCCCGGTTTTATCAAGATTCCATATAATGATGCTGCGGCTTTGGAAGAGGCTATCCGCGATAAGAATGTGGCGGGCTTTCTGGTAGAGCCTATTCAGGGAGAGGCCGGAGTATATGTGCCGGACGACGGGTATCTGAAACGGGCTTACGACCTTTGCCGTACCTATAATGTGTTGTTTATCGCCGATGAGGTACAGACGGGGATAGCCCGTACCGGTAAACTGCTTGCCTGTGATTACGAAGGAGTGAGGCCGGATATTTTAGTGCTGGGGAAGGCTTTGTCGGGCGGAATGATGCCGGTGTCGTGTGTGCTTGCGGACGATGATATTATGCTTTGCATCCGGCCGGGGGAACACGGTTCTACATACGGGGGCAATCCGATTGCCGCTAAAGTTTCGATCGCCGCTTTGGAAGTGGTGAAGGATGAAAAGCTGGCTGAAAATGCGGCGAAATTAGGGCAGGTATTTCGCGACCGGATGAGTCGAATCCATGCGGATATTATTGAAGACGTAAGGGGGAAAGGCCTGCTGAATGCCATTGTCATTAAACCGAAAAACGGCAAGACTGCGTGGGATGTTTGTTTGAAATTGCGGGATAAAGGATTACTGGCTAAGCCTACCCATGAGCATATTATCCGTTTTGCCCCGCCTTTGGTGATCACTAAAGTAGAGTTAATGGAAGCGATCGGCATTATCGAAAATACGATTGCCGAGTTTGAATAAGGGAATAAAAACAATATTTTTTCCATAGATAATAAGCTGAATGATCATCTGCTTTTGCAGATGATCATTTTATATGGATGTGTGCGGAGTGTTCTTAACCACTGACCATTGGGATTAATATTTGAAGCTACTTCCTCCCAGAAATTCCCTCAATATGGATGTGGGAGGAATCTCCCGGGTGGGAACCGACTGAATATACGAGAAGAATTTCAACAAGCGTAAGGCTTTGGAATGTTCGGGGTGTTGCTGGGTGACTTCCCGTAGCAAAGGTTCGGCCTGTATTTTCAATGTTCCTAATTCATAGATCAGTGCCGAATTAAAGATGGCGTCGGCCTCTTCCTGATAGGGAATAATGTGTTTTTGTTCGCCCAGCAGTACGCTTTCCCAACGTTTCAGCGTGTCGAGTGCCGAATAATTCCGGTACTTGTAATCGCGTACAATGCGCCGGATCAGGCGGTTGTCCGTGGGGTTGATCAGATTGTGATTATCGATCGAAATAGATGTGAGTGCCGATACGAATATTTTAAATAAAGAATCTACCGGCAGAAGCTGGGTTAATTTAGGGTTTAGCCCGTGTATGCCTTCTACGATAATCACATTGTTCCGTGAAATTTTCACTTTCGTCCCATCGTAATACCGTTGTCCGGTTTCAAAAGAAAATTTAGGAATGTCCACTTCTTCTCCTGCCATCAGGCGCAGCATATCGTTCGAAAAAGTTGCAATGTCCAGCGCGTCGATACTTTCGTAGTCGTATTCTCCTTTTTCATCCTTGGGGGTTAGCTCCCGGTTTACAAAATAATTGTCCAGGGAAAGGTTCACCGGTTTTATTCCGTTTACCATCAATTGAACGCTCAGCCGCATGCCGAATGTGGTTTTGCCGGAAGAAGAAGGACCTGCAATCAGAATCACTTTCACTTTTTTATGCCGGGCTTTGATCTTATCGGCAATTTGCGATATTTTCTTTTCGTGAAGGGCTTCGCTGATCTTAATGATCGTACCGGAATGTTTTTTCTCGATCACCTTGTTCAATGCCCCGATATCGGTTACTTCTAAAATCTTTCCCCACCGTTTATATTCGCTGAACACCTGGAATAATTTATCCTGAGGGATCACCGGAAGCAATTCCGAAGGATTCGAACGGTCGGGGAGGCAAAGCAGCATCCCGTCTTTATAAGGAATCAGGTCGAACACTTTCAAACAACCTGTCGAAGGAGCTAAAGTACCGTAAAAGTAGTCGAGTACGCTATCTACATAGTAAACGGAGGTGAAGAGTTTACCTCGTGTTTCCATTAATTCCGCCTTGTCTTTCAGTCCCGCTTTTTGGAAAATCCGGATCGCTTCGTCTGTCGGGATCTCTTCCCGGCTGATAGGAAGGTCTTCGGCGATAATTTCCTGCATCCTGTTTTTCAGCATTTCCACGCGCTCCGGGGTCAGGATAATGTCCTTGTTCACTACCCGGCAAAATATACCGTTTGAAATGATATGTTCCGCCCTTAATATCTTTTTGGGAAACAGATCGCTCACCGCTTTATACAGTACAAAGATCAGCGAACGGGAATAAATGCTGTATCCGTCGAGAGAGGTCACGTCGATGAAATTGATTCTTTTGGGATTCATGATCACATATTGCAGGTCTTGCAACTGATTATTGACCAGCGCTCCCAAGATATGGTTGTGATTTGTCGGAAATATGATTTTTTTTATATCCCTGAGTGTCAGCCCCAGCTCTATTTCATATTCTTGTTGTGTGTTTTCACAGGTTATATTTACGGTTTTCATATCGGTTTTCATTTTGAATTGTGGTAGAACAATATGCCCTAAAAGGTAAATGTCCGGGAAATAGCTTATTTTCGTTACACTTAGCTAATATACAAACTATTCATGTATATGCAAATAGCGTGCTTAAAATTTGAGAATGTCCGGTTAGTAATGATTTTTTTCGTAATTTAAATAAAATAGACAGTGTTTATACGTATCGATATACGGCGTCTGTTTATATCGGTTCGGTTTTATCTACCGGATTTTTAAACATCTATTTGGGTGAATACTGTGAAATAGTCCATTTGTCCGAATCTTTTTTTATCCGGTTTCTTTATGTTGAATATGGATGTATATTGGTTTTTCGGCAAATAAATTTTATTTTACTATCACGATCATGTTGTACTATCGTGTACGATTTTTAAATAAATCATAAGATAATCCATGTATATAATTTTTAATCTATTTCTTATTCAGAAAAAAGACGTTTGTTTTGTAACATATTTTAATATTAAAGAACAATGAAACAGACAACGGCGTATTTATTTTTAATCTGCCTGATTTCCGCGATGGGTGGATTGTTATTTGGATATGATTGGGTGGTGATCGGAGGAGCTAAGATATTTTATGAGCCTTTTTTTGAATTGGAGAGCTCGGCGGCTTTACGTGGCTGGGCCATGAGCAGTGCTTTGATCGGTTGTTTGGTCGGAGCCTTGTTATCCGGTTCATGGAGCGACTGTTACGGACGTAAAAAGATGTTGATCGCAGCCTCCTTTTTGTTCGTGGTTTCTGCTGTTGGGACGGGGATTGCGGATCGGTTTACATGGTTTATCATCTACCGGATTATCGGGGGGCTGGGGATCGGTATCGCTTCGAATGTCTCCCCGGTCTATATCGCAGAAGTTTCTCCGGCTTCGGTACGTGGTAAATTCGTTGCTTTGAATCAGCTTACTATCGTCCTGGGTATTTTAATGGCACAACTTGTTAATTGGCAGATCGGTGAATACTATACGGCAGGTTCGGATATTTTAAGCGACGACGGTATTCAATGGGCCTGGCGATGGATGTTTTGGGCTGAACTGGTTCCTGCGGGATTGTTTTTTATTCTCTCTTTCGTTATTCCTGAAAGTCCGCGCTGGTTAGCTGCTCAGGGGCGGACCGATGAATCCGGGCGGATATTGACCCGGATCGGTGGAAAGGCTTATGCTTTACGGACTTTATCGGAGTTACAGGGTTTAGAAAATGTAGAAGTGAAGCATGGGAGTTGGCTGGAACTCTTGCGTCCGGGGCTTAGGAAGGTTTTGGTTATTGGATGCGTTTTAGCTGTTTTTCAGCAATGGTGCGGTATAAACGTTATTTTTAATTATGCTCACGAAATATTTTCCGAAGCCGGTTATGCTGTATCCGATGTGTTGATGAATATTGTCGTGACGGGTATCACGAATGTTATTTTTACGTTTGTGGCTATTTATACCGTAGATAAATGGGGAAGACGGACTTTGTTGCTTGTAGGAGCGGCGGGACTGGCTTTTCTTTATACCATTTTGGGAGCTTGTTATTTTTGGGAAGTGAGCGGCTGGCTGATGCTGTTATTGGTTGTTTTAGCCATTGCCTGCTACGCTATGTCGTTGGCTCCTGTGGTGTGGGTGGTGCTTTCCGAAATATTTCCGGTGCGGGTACGGGGGGTGGCAATGGCTCTTTCGACTTTTTTCCTTTGGTCTGCTTGCTTTCTGCTGACTTATACTTTCCCGTTGTTAAACGAAACGATGGGGGCGGCCGAAACTTTTTGGCTTTATGGAAGTGTTTGCCTGGCGGGTTTCTTTTTTATTCGTGCCAAATTACCCGAAACAAAAGGTAAGACATTAGAGGAGCTGGAAAAAGAACTAACGAAATAATATAAGATAGAGTATGGTTGTAAATGTAAAGGTTTGGGAAGAAGACGTTCTTTTTCCCACTTATCGGATCGGTGAGCCTGAAAAGAATCCGATGTTTCTTGAAAAACGTGTTTATCAAGGGAGTAGCGGGGTGGTTTATCCGTATCCTGTTGTAGAAAAAATCGGAGATACTTGCGAAGATAAGTATTATCGTGCCGTTTTTCTGGAAAACGAATATTTAAAAGTGATGATTTTGCCGGAGTTGGGCGGCCGTGTGCAGATGGCTTTCGACAAAATTAAAAATCGTCATTTTATTTACTACAATCACGTGATCAAGCCCGCTTTGGTCGGCTTGACCGGACCCTGGATTTCCGGAGGGATTGAGTTTAACTGGCCACAGCATCACCGTCCCAGTACTTTTCTCCCGGTGGATTATTCCATTGAAAAATGTGCCGATGGGAGTGCGATTGTTTGGGTGAGCGAACGCGAACGGATGTTTCATCAGAAAGGGATGGCCGGTTTTACGTTACGTCCGGGACGCGCTGTTTTAGAAATTCGGGGAAAGGTTTATAATCCGACCCCCATACCCCAGACTTTTCTTTGGTGGGCGAATCCGGCCGTAGCAGTGAACGAGCATTACCAATCGGTATTTCCCGGAGATGTGAATGCCGTGTTCGACCATGGTAAACGGGATGTATCCCGTTATCCGATAGCGACGGGAGTTTATTACAAGATGGATTATTCGGCCGGGGTGGATATATCCCGATATAAAAATATTCCGGTTCCGACATCTTATATGGCGATTCGTTCTAAATATAATTTTGTAGGCGGGTATGAAAACGATACCCGTGCAGGTTTGCTGCATGTGGCGAATCATCATGTTTCTCCCGGTAAAAAGCAATGGACTTGGGGAAATGGAGATTTCGGGCAGGCATGGGATCGTAACCTGACCGATGCAGACGGGCCTTATATCGAGTTGATGACGGGGGTATATACCGATAATCAGCCGGATTTCGCCTGGTTGCAGCCTTATGAGGAAAAAACGTTTACTCAGTATTTTATGCCTTATCGCGAACTTGGAGTGGTGAAAAATGCGTCTGCCGATTTACTGATGAATATTGAATTAACGGGTCATACGGCTTTGCTGAAACTATATGCGACTTCCGCCCAACAAGGGTTACAGGTAAAAGTGGTGAAAGAGGGCAGGAATGTGTTGAAAGTCGTGTGTGACGTTACTCCGGAATGTATTTGGGAAACAGAGGTTCCTGTTGCTGATTTGGGCGGGATTTATGTGGGGATTTATAGTGCGACGGGAAAATTATTACTATCCTGGAAACCCGAGCCCGACGAGATAAAGCCATTTCCCGAAGCTGCTAAAGCCGCCCTCGATCCTAAAGATATCCGTTCGACGGAGCAGCTTTATTTGACGGGCTTACATCTGGAACAATACCGGCATGCCACCTATCCGGCAGAGGCTTATTATAAGGAGGCGCTTCTCCGTGATCCGGGGGATGTTCGCAATAATAATGCGTTGGGGCTGTGGTTGTTCCGTAGAGGACAATTTACAGAAGCCGAGGTTTATCTGCGGCGGGCTGTCGCGACTCTTACCGAAAGGAATCCGAACCCTTACGACGGTGAGCCTTTGTATAATCTGGGGCTGGTTTTGAAATATCAAGGAAAGACGGAGGAAGCGTACGACTATTTTTATAAAGCTTGCTGGAATGCGGCCTGGCAGGATGCCGGATATTATTCGTTGGCTCAACTGTCGGTTGCCGGAGGGAACTGGGAAGAGGCGTTGGATGAGATCGACAAATCGTTGTTCCGCAATTGGAATAATTTAAGAGGCCGTCATTTGAAGACGATTATTTTACGTCGTTTGGGACGGACGGACGAAGCTTTGGCTTTTATTGAAAATTCTCTTGCCATCGATCGTTTTAATTTCGGATGTCGTTTTGAGAAATATTTAATTTCGGCGGCGGAAACTGATAAAAAATTTTTGATGTCATCGATGAGAGATGAGGCACATAATTATGAGGAATTAGCTTTGGATTATGCCACTGCCGGATGTTGGGAAGAGGCTTTGGCCGTGGTGGATTTAGCGATAAATGCTTCTGTTTCCTGTGCTACTTTGCTATACTATTATAAAGCTTGGTTTTTGTTGGAGTTGGGTTGGAATGAACAGGCGGCGCAAGCGATCGCGGAAGCCGAATTACAATCTCCGGCTTATTGTTTCCCTAATACGCTGGAAGCTATTTTGGCATTGCAGGCCGTGATCCGGTTTGCGCAAAAAACGCCCAGGGCTTATTATTATCTCGGTAATCTCTGGTATGACAAGCGTCAATATGCCGAAGCGATAGAGGCTTGGGAAAACTCTATCCGGCAGGATGATACATTCCCGACGGCACTTCGTAATTTATCGCTGGCTTATTTTAATAAGCTGAACCGGCCGGAGCAGGCTCTTCATTTACTGGAAAGAGCTTTTGAATTGGACCCGTCGGATGCCCGCATTCTGCTGGAATTAGATCAATTGTATAAGCGTTTGAATCGTCCGCATGCCGAACGCCTTGCTTTTTTGGAAGCCAATAGGACAGTGGCCTTTACTCGTGATGATTTATACCTGGAATATGCCACTTTATTGAATCAGATCGGAAAATACGAGGAAGCCCTTCAAATGATCGATGCCCGCCGGTTTCATCCTTGGGAAGGGGGAGAAGGCAAGGTTACCGCCCAGTATCAGTTGGCAAGGCTTGAGTTGGTAAAAGAAAAATTAAAAGAGGGATTGTATCGGGAGGCTCTCGACCTGATAGAGCAGTGTTTTGTCTATCCTCATCATTTGGGAGAAGGGAAGCTATACGGAGCGCAGGAAAATGATTTTAATTATTATAAAGCGTGTATTCTGGAAAAATTGGGGCGGAAGGAGGAAGCGAAGGAAGCGTTGCTTGCCGCCACTGTGGGGAATAGCCTGCCTGCTGCCGTGATGTATTACAATGACCAAAAACCGGATAAGATTTTTTATCAGGGACTGGCTTTTCGTAAATTGGGACGTGAAGCGGAAGCCCGTGGATGTTTCAATCGTTTGATCGCTTATGGAGAGAAGCATTTGTCCGATGTTTTTAAGATGGATTATTTTGCCGTATCGCTTCCCGATCTCCAGATTTGGGAGGATGATATGGATAAGAGAAACAGGATTCATTGTAATTATCTGATGGGACTCGGTCATTGGGGAGCCGGCTGTTTGGATAAGGCAAAAATGCATTTGAAAATAGCTGCCGGGATGGATAATAATCATCAGGGCGTACAGGTACATCTTCAAATGATTCAATAATAGAAAAGATATGAAAAATAGAAGAATAATTTTATGGTTCGGGATAGTAACGTTCTGTGCTTTCCTTTTTGTTTCCTGTAACAAAGTTCCTGCGAAAATTTCTTTGGCGGGAAAGTGGGAGTTTGCCATAGATAGTATGGATATGGGGGTGGCCGAAAGCTGGTTTGCCCGTTCTTTTACAGATAAGATTTTACTGCCGGGAACGATGGCTGCTGCCGGGTATGGGATACCCCATGGCTTACAGCCTTCGATAGAGAAACCTCAAATACTTCATCCGACCTGTAAAAAAAGTTATGTCGGAGTGGCGTGGTATGCCCGCGAAATCCGGATTCCCAGGGACTGGAAAGGGAAAAGGGTGGAACTGGAGCTGGAGCGGGTGATTTGGCAAACCTCTGTGTGGGTAGATGGAAAGCCGGTTGCCGGGAAACAGGAAAGTTTAGTTGCCCCTCATCGGTTCGATCTGACGGATTTCCTGACGCCCGGAAAACATCGTGTGTCCATCCGTGTCGATAACCGGAAGCAGTATGATATTTCGGTGAATGATATGGCGCATGCTTATACCAATGAAACACAAATGATGTGGAACGGTATTCTCGGCGAGATTTCCCTGTGTGCGAAAGAGGATTTGTCTATCGAAGGGATACAGATATATCCCGATGTGAAGAATAAAAGTGTGCGTATCAAAGGAAAGCTGGTCAATCGGGGAAAATCCGTTAAAGGGAATGCGGAAATTCGAATCGGGGAAAGAGCGAGCGATGTACCGTTTTTTGAAAAGGAAGAAGAAATCGACTTAGTTCCTGGAGAAACGATGGTGGATTTTTATTGTTCATTGGGAGACCGTGTACAGAATTGGAGTGAATTTACCCCTGTGCTGTATGATTTGAGTTTATCTGTGAAGACAGAACACCTGGAAACGACAGAGCATGTGGCATTCGGTATGCGGCAGATTGAACGCGAAGGGGCTGATATTTTGATGAACGGTAAGAAAGTATTTTTGCGGGGGACGCTGGAGTGTTGTGTGTTCCCCCTCACCGGATGTCCCCCTACGACAGAGGAAGGCTGGAGGAAAGTGTTTCTGACAGCAAAAGAATGGGGATTGAACCATTTGCGTTTTCATTCCTGGTGTCCTCCGGAGGCTGCTTTTCGGGTAGCCGATTCTCTTGGTTTTTATTTGCAGGTGGAATTGCCGCTTTGGTCTTTACGGGTGGGGCAGGATAGCAGTACGAATAAGTTTTTATATGACGAAGCTGCCCGGATATTAGCGGAATACGGGAATCATCCTTCTTTTTGCTTTTTTAGTCTTGGAAATGAATTACAACCGGATTTTAAATTTTTGAGCGATTTGTTGGATTTTGTAAAAGAGCGGGATGCGAGGCATTTATATACAACTACGTCTTTTACTTTTGAAGGTGGGCATGGCAGTTGGCCGGAAAGCAACGATGATTATTTCGTTACGCAATGGACCTCTAAAGGCTGGGTGAGGGGACAGGGTGTTTTTGAGACGGAAAGTCCCCGGTTCGATAAGGATTACTCGTCCGCGGTGGAAGGGATGCCCGTTCCTTTAATTACACATGAAATCGGTCAATATGCCGTTTATCCTGCATTGAAAGAAATTTCAAAATATACAGGAGTTCTCGAACCGTTGAATTTTAAGGGGATAGAGCAGGAGTTGAAGAGGAAAAATCTGATCGACAAGGCTGAAGATTATTTGCTGGCTTCCGGACGTTTGGCAACGATCCTATATAAGGAGGAGATCGAGCGGGCAATGAAGACACAGGGCATTAGCGGTTTTCAGTTGTTGGATTTACATGATTTTCCCGGACAGGGAACGGCTTTAGTCGGATTGTTGGACGCATTCTGGGATAGTAAGGGAGTTGCGGATGCGAGAGAATTTCGTCGGTTTACATCGCCGGTAGTTCCTTTAGCACGTTTCTCAAAAGCTGTATATTCGAATCATGAATTATTCCGGGCGGGGATCGAAGTGGCGAATTATGGGCCTGAGGAATTGGAAGACCGGACGATCTTTTGGACTTTAAGCGGCAAGAGCGGGAATTTTCTTAAGAGCGGAAAGCTTGCTGCGAAGCAGATACAGATAGGAGGAGGAAATTATATCGGGGGATTCGTTTGTGAATTGCAGGGAGTGGAGAAGGCGGAACAATTAGAACTCACGATAGGAATAGAGGGGAGTGAGTATAAAAATACATGGAAAATATGGGTATATCCGGCTTCTTTGGCAATAGAGAAAGGCGGGGTTATCGTAACAGACCGGCTTGCCGAGGCGTACGAGGCACTTAAGGCGGGTAAAAAAGTGTTGTTTAATCCTCCCTATCGCTTTTGTGCAGGTATTCCCGGAAAATTTGTTCCCGTTTTTTGGAGCCCTGTCCATTTTCCCCGGCAGGCGGGAACGATGGGATTATTGCTCGATCCGGTCCATAAGGCATTTGCCGATTTTCCAACGGATAGCCATACCGATTGGCAATGGTGGAGATTGGTCACTCGATCGCGTACCTGGGTGGTCGATAGTTTCTATCGGCAGATAACCCCATTGGTTGAAAATGTGGATAATTTTGTAAATAACCGGCGTTTGTGTTCTATTTTCGAAGCGAATTGTTTGGATGGTAAATTACTGGTTTGCAGCATGGATTTATGGCATGAAGATAAGGATAGTCCGGAAAAAAAGCAGTTATTATATAGCTTGTTAAATTATATGAATTCGGAAGCATTTGCCCCGGTTCCAACCGTCGCTTTCGATCGTATCCGTTCTTTGGTTGTCTCCGGGGAGAAATAAGAGGGGGAGGGCTGCCATTGAAATCAACACGATTCTTTTTTCGAATGGCTTAAAATTTGTTTTTTAGATTGTAAAATTCGTTTTAGAAAGATAGCAGCAATGCTTGAAACGTATCCGTATCGATCGATATGGCCAGCCTTTTCGGTAAGTAGGCTGGCCATATTCTTATGAGATAACGGGATTATTTATATAACTCTGTTTTTGCCGGGATAGAAATTTCGTAAGTTTTATGGTGGGGATTACGAAGTTCGGTTTTGCGCAGCCAGGGATTGAAACGTTTCAGGATTTTGTAACTGATACCCTGTTCGTGTGCGAAATCCGCCCAGCTTTTTACGGCTCCTGTCACTTTTATTTTCTTGACTTTTTCGCTGGGGTAGATCGTTTGTACATTGAAATTGTATAACTCCGGATGGTTTATGATCTGTTTCAGGGCGAGAATGCGGAATACGTATCGTCCGGTTTCTTCTCCCAGTAACAAATCGTAATAATTGTTTTCTTTCTGAATTTCCATTTGTCTGGAAATCATAGAATTGCCGGCATTGTATGAAGCGGCTGCCATGGTCCACGATCCGAATCTTTCGTATGCTTTTTGCAAATATTTTGCCGCTGCTTCGGTCGATTTTTCGATATTATAGCGTTCGTCGATTTCGGTATTCACTTCTAAGCCTAGCTCTTGTGCCGTACCTTTCATGAATTGCCATACACCCACGGCTCCGGCAGGAGATACCGCTAAAGGGTTCAGGTTACTTTCAATGACAGCAAGGTATTTGAAATCGTCCGGAATACCGTTTTTTTTGAGAATGGGTTCGATGATGGCGAATATTCTGGGCGAATTTTTCAATATCTGTATGGTGTGAGAATGCAAGTAGGTATTGACAATCAATTCCTTTTTAAAAGATTCCTGCACATCCAGCCTTTGCAAAGGCACGGCTTCGCCTGCCAGATCGAATTTAGTGGGCATGAAAACATCGGAAACTATTGCAGCCGGATTGTTTTCATCCGAAGTATATGCCACAGGCGAGGGGGTGTTTGTGGCTGCTTTGGATTTGAATACGATCATAAAAATATTGATGCAAAATGCAACAACGCAGAGATAAAGTATGGTGTATATTTTTTTCATATTCTTTTGTGTTAAGATGTTCCGATGTTTCGCAAAGCGATTAAAAAGGTTGATCATGGGTTTTTGAATACGTTTTATATTTTTTTCTTTTGCCAATGTGCCAGTTTCATATAAAGCAGGGATAATATTCCGATCAGGATGCCGTAAGTGATTTCGCTCGTCCATACCCATTCTACATGAGTGCCGATATAGGATGCAAAGAACCATACAGACAGGGTGTAAGCCACCAGGACCACCGATTCCAGCAGCAGGGCGTTAATGGTGTTACCCGTACCGGAAACGGCTTCGAAGAATGTCATTCCAAACCCTAAAGAAAGTGCCCCGAGACAGATCACATAGAGAGAGTGAATAGAAGCCTCAACCAATAATGGATCGTCGGTGTATATCGATAATATCAGATGAGGGAAAAACAGACAGCACAATAAAACCGGTAACACGGCCAGACAACTCTGGCGTGTGATTTTATAGACCGTAGAGATCACTTCTGCTTGTTTCCCCTCGCCGATCAATCGGCTGGTGAGGGTATTGGAAGTCGCTGCAAAGGCGAAAACCGGGATAGCGATAAGCATGTAAACACTTCTGACCACTCCGGTCACGGCGATCGATTCTTCGCCCATACGTTCTACCAGGGCAAAGAAAATAAACCAGGTCCCGAAAGAAAATAGCTTTTGCAGCATGGTGGGAAAGGCTAATTTTAAAATAGCTTTCATCAGCCAGCCTTCCAATTTATGAAAGGCAAATAAAGCATATTTTTTGATCGGCAGCTGAGTGACCGTATAGACGATAAAAAAGATAAAGGCGGCGATCTCCGCACATACCGAGGCAAGGGCAGCCCCGCCAACCCCCATTTCGGGAAATCCCCATTTACCGAAAATCAGGGTGTAATCGAGAAAAATGTTTACACCCGCCATTAAGGCTGTGGAAAAGCTAATGACTTTTGTATTGGAAAGCCCGATGTACAATGCTCTGAACAGGAAGTTGAAACATACGAAGATAATACCGTAGTGGCGGTAATCCATATATTCCATGGCTGCTGCATAAATATTGGGCGATTGGATGATCCGGTGCAGAATATCGGCCGTATAAAAATGTTGCAGCAGAAAGAGTCCCGATGCCAATACCAGTACAAAAACAAGCCCGTGTTCGAAAACCACCCCGATCCGTTCGAACCGGCCTTCGCCGAGTCGGCGGGCCACGATGATCTGTACACCTATGGCGAATCCCCAGGCAAGTGTGGAATATACATAGTAGTATATCCCTGCCATCATGGAAGCTCCGAGCGCGATAGCGCTAACCCGGCCTAAAAAGGCTGTGTCGGTCAGCGTGATTAAAGTCTGGGCAAGGTTACCGAACATAATCGGATAAGCAATGGTCCAGATGGTTCTTTTCGTGATAGAACTTTTCATGGAAATAAAAATTATTTTGGATTAGAAGAATCCGCCCTTGGATTACAAAAATACAAAAAGTAACGGGCTATTTTCTTCTTTTTATTTCCATTTTAAGTAATTTTCTAAGATTTTTAGAAGGCTTCGGTCATATTCATGTAAACTCCCCATTTTTGCCCCGGCTCTCTTCCGATGTCTAAGCGGAAGTTTTTACGGGGTTGTAACTGGATGCGTAAGCCGACTCCGTAGTTGAATTTCCATTTATCCCATTTGGCGGGAGTTTTTCCTAAAGTTCCGGTTCCGACCCATGCCACGGCTCCGAATTTCGACCAGAAAGCTCCCCGTTCGTAGGCTTCCTGCGACATGAACATGTGGCGGTATTCTACGATCCCGTAAGCCATGGATTTATCGCGGTATTTCCCCCACAGGTAACCGCGCAGGTCGAAAGGAGAGCCGAAAATCGGTAATTCCGTGTAGGGTACGTTATCGAAACCGATCTGGCTTTTTGCCGTCCAGGCGAGTGTGCTTCTGCGTTTGAAGAGTTGCTGGAACTGACGGTATTCCAGTTCGACTATTTCGTAATTATAATTGCCTCCGAAGTATTTGCCGTACAGGGTTCCCATAGCACTCAGCAGCATCCCGTGATAGGGGGTGGCCACATCGTCTCGGGTGTCATACTGGAACAAAGCCCCCAAGCCGATATTATGGTATTTTTTACCGTATTTCTGGATGGCTGCATTATGTTCCATGAAATAAGACATATCTTTGGATTTGGCATAGTTGATGTCGAGCATGGCTCCCGTATATACATGCGGAAGAATTTCCCATACGAATTTAGGATTGAACTGAATGCTGGTTTTATGGAAAGTAACCGAATCTTTGCCGTAAAGGTCTTTTAATTCTTCTCCCGCTTTAATCTGGTCGTAACCGATGCCGTAGAAGTTTGCCGGTTCGGTGCGGAACCCGTATTTCACGTAGATGCGGAATTTATTTTCATTGAAGAATAAGGTTCCTGCCCCTGCTGCGATAAAAGTTCCGTTGATCGAGATGTTGAATCCCACAGGAATAAAAGAACGCTGGCTGATGGAATCGTTTTTATTCATCCTGAACGACATCAGCATAGCGCCACCCACCCCCAGAGAGGCTTCCGGATTATAAGACGGCCCGCCCAGAATCGATGTCCAGACTTTTTTGTGAGCCCGGATAGAATCCCGGCGCTGTTGGCGCATTAATTGTTTTTGCTGGCTTGCGCTTAACTGCGGGGTAACGATCAGGGTGTCGGTAGGAGTAGTGATAATCACGGTGTCCTGCTGGCAAAAAGCCAAAGAGGAAGTGAAAATTAGGAATAGGGTGGCTAATACTTTCATATTCGGTTTTTAGATTCGGCAAATTTACTTCAAAAATTATGCCTAAAAATCATTTGGATGTTAAATTACATTATTTGTTAAATTAACGACCTTTGCCATAAAGAGGTTTTGAAATTAAAATGTTATTTTCGCCCTACTATCTGAATTGTTTATTTAAATATATATCATTATGACGATTGAAGAACAGGTTAGCGAAGGTATAAAAAGCGCCATGAAAGCTAAGGATAAGGTACGTTTGGAAACTCTCCGCAATATTAAGAAAGTGATTTTAGAGGCTAAAACCAGACCGGGAGCCGGAGACCGGATCGACGATGCGGAGTGTATCAAGATCATTCAAAAGTTAGCAAAGCAGGGGAAAGAGTCGGCTGAAATTTATAAACAGCAGGGCCGGGAAGACCTTTACGAGCAGGAATCCGGGCAGGTGGCCGTGCTGGAAGAATTTCTACCGAAACAGTTAAGCGAGGAGGAATTGACCGTTGCTTTAAAAGAAATTATTGCATCGGTCGGGGCTTCCGCTCCGCAGGATATGGGGAAGGTGATGGGAGCCGCCACCAAGAAATTAGCCGGCTTAGCCGATGGAAAAATTATTTCTGCCAAGGTGAAAGAACTATTGAACTGATTATTTCATAATCGGAAGCAATAAAACAGATGGAAAATATATAATTTTCAAAGTGTTAATATTGATATAATGATAATTGTCCAAATTTGGATAAAATCATTTTATATTGAAAAGACAGGATGTCGGAATGAAACCGGATTCTGTCTTTTTTTATTTCGTTTTTCATGATTTTATTTATTCGATATTCCTGTCTTTTTCACTCCCCGGTTCGTTTTCGATAATTTCCCTGAGTATTCCCTTTTTTAAGAATTTTAGCTTGCTTTTTCTTTCCCGGTTCATTAGATTTGGGTTTCCGGGCTTATTAGATAGGATATGATTGTTTTTTGTTTTTCGGCCGGGAAAGGCCTGAAAAAAAATTTCATATTTAAAGTGTTGTGCCTGTTTTGAAATTTACAGATAGATAAGGTAATCTTTAAAATTATTCATTACATAGCGCGATGGTTGAAAAACGATGAAACAAAGTAGAGCCTGTTTTTGAATAATTTTAAAAAGAAGACAAAAAATAGTTTTTTTAGTTATCTTTGAAAGTTGTTAAATTCGTAAGCGAGAGTCTGTATGAGGCATTTTTTTGTATTTATTTTATTTATTGTCATAGGTTTACCTATTTTCGGTAAGGCCTATCAGCCTGTTTTTTCCACTGCTGGTTTTTACCCGTTGGCTCATTCCGGGCGGGAAGTGTTTAATATGAATGCGGCCTGGCGTTTTGTAAAGGGCGATGCCCCCGATGCCTGGAAGCCGGATTTTGACGATTCGGGCTGGGAAGTGGTGCAACTTCCTCATGGATTGGAATATTTGCCGACAGAGGCCAGCGGTTGTGTGAATTATCAGGGAGCAGCCTGGTACAGAAAGCATTTTATGCCGGATGCCCGTTTAAAGGGGAAAAAAATATTTCTCCATTTTGAAGCGATTATGGGAAAATCGAAAGTGTGGGTGAACGGCAAATTAATGACAGAGCATTTCGGTGGATATTTGCCTGTGATTGTAGATGTGTCCGGTGTATTGGATTGGGAAAAAGAAAATGTTGTCACTGTGTGGACGGATAATAGCAACGATCCGATTTATCCTCCCGGAAAACCTCAGGAAACTTTGGATTTTTCATATTTCGGAGGAATTTACCGGGATTGTTTTTTGATCAGTCATAATCCTGTTTATATCACCGATCCCAATTATGAAAAGGTGGTAGCCGGGGGAGGACTGTTCGTGGCTTATGACCGGGTTTCTGCACAACAGGCCGATATTTTGTTGAATCTACATGTACGAAATGAGAAAAATACGGATTTTGTAGGAAAAATCGAATATGAATTGCTGGATACGGCAGGGGTGAGGAAGGCCGTTTTATCCCGTCCGTTGAAAATTTTGTCCGACAGTGCTTGTTCCGTGGCGGGCAGCATTCGCCTGAAACGTCCCGAACTGTGGTCGCCCGAATCCCCATACCTTTACACCTTGCTTGTACGCGTGAAAGATAAACGGGGCAATGTGGTGGATGGATACCGCCGCCGGATCGGAGTGAGAAGTATCGAATTTAAAGGGAAAGACGGTTTCTGGCTGAACGGGCGTCCTTACGAGGCTCCGTTGATCGGAGCGAACCGGCATCAGGATTTTGCTGTGATCGGCAATGCGCTTTCCAATAGCTTGCACTGGCGGGATGCGAAGAAGTTGAGGGATGTCGGTTTAAAGGTGATCCGGAATGCACACTACCCGCAAGATCCGGCTTTTATGGATGCTTGCGACGAACTGGGGCTTTTTGTGATTGTCAATACACCGGGCTGGCAATTCTGGAACAATGCCCCGGTCTTTGCCGAGCGGGTGTATTCCGATATCCGGAATATGGTACGCCGTGACCGGAACCATCCTTCCGTATGGATGTGGGAACCTATCCTGAACGAAACATGGTATCCTGCCGATTTTGCCAAAAGAACCCGGGATATCGTGGAAGAAGAATATCCGTATCCTTATTGTTATTGCGGCTGCGATGCCACGGCCAAGGGACACGAGCATTTTAAAATATTGTTTACCCATCCCCTGACGGGTGGAGGCGGGGCGTTCTCCGCCGAGCAGATGCAGCCGGATATCACTTATTTTACCAGGGAATGGGGAGATAACGTGGACGATTGGAATTCTCATAATTCGCCGAGCCGGGTGAGCCGGGCCTGGGGAGAAGCACCTATGCTGGTGCAGGCGAACCATTATGCTTCTCCCGATTATCAGTACACCTGTTATGAGACTTTGTTCCGGACTTCCCGCCAGCATGTGGGCGGATGCCTCTGGCATTCTTTCGACCACCAGCGCGGGTATCATCCCGATCCCTTTTATGGCGGATTGATGGATGTGTTCCGGCAGCCGAAATATTCTTATTATATGTTTAAATCCCAGCGTTCGCCTTATCAAAGCGGTATTCTTGCGGAGACGGGGCCTATGGTGTATATCGCCCATGAAATGACTCCTTTTTCGCCGAAAGATGTAACCGTTTTCTCTAATTGCGATGAAGTGAGGCTAACCGTATTTAAAGAAGGGAAACAATACGTTTATAAAAAGCCCGTTCGTGAAAAAGGAATGCCTTCCCCGGTGATCCGCTTCGATCATGTTTACGATTTTATGGCCGATAAAGCTTTGTCGCGGCAAAGAAAGCAAGGAGATGTTTATATGCTGGCGGAAGGTTTGATCGATGGGGAAGTCGTTGCAACCGATAAGCGTGCGCCTGCCCGCCGTCCTTCCAAGATCGTGCTATGGCTGGACAATGAGGGGGTGGATTTGGTGGCCGACGGCTCCGACCTGGTAACTGTGGTGGCGGGGGTTGCTGATGCCAACGGTAATATCAAGCGGCTGAACAATTATGATATCCGGTTTACGGTCGAAGGTGAAGGTGAACTGGTCGGGGATGAATCGATCTTTGCCAATCCTCGTCCGGTGGTTTGGGGAACTGCTCCTATTTTGGTGCGTTCCACTTTGCAGCCCGGAAAAATACGGGTAAAGGCGGAAGTGCTGCTGAAAGGTTCACAGATGCCTGTTGCCGGAGAAATCGAGTTCGAGAGTGTAAAACCCGCCATTCCTTTGATATATGCTGGGAAAGAAGCAGAATCCGGAGGAGTGCAGGCTGCTGCCGTGAAACGCGGCGAAAATAGCCGGGAATTGGAAAAGAAAGTGGAACAGTTACAAAATGAACTGAATGCGCTGCGATTGAAAGAGGTGGAACGGCAACAGGAAGAGTTCGAAGGAAAAGGTAAAAAATAAAACTGCTATAAATTTTTAATCTACTATGACAAAGATGAACACGACTACTTATTTACTTCCCTTAGCGGGTTTGGCTGTTTTGAACGGATGTGCACATCCGGCGAAAAAGGCAGAGCAACGTAAACCGTTGAACATTGTGTATATCATGACCGACGATCATTCTTATCAGACCATGAGCTGTTATGATAACCGGTATATCCATACGCCTAACCTTGACCGGATCGCTAAAGAGGGAGTGAGGTTTACCAATAGTTTTGTTTGTAATTCCCTTTCAGGGCCCAGCCGTGCGGCCATGCTGACCGGGAAACACAGTCATAAGAACGGATATAAGGATAATACGACAGGAGCCATTTTCAACGGACAGCAGCAGACGGTTCAACAGTTGTTGCAGCAAGGCGGTTATCAAACGGCAATGATCGGGAAGTGGCATTTGGGCGGAACTCCGACCTGCTTCGATTATTGGACGATCCTGCCGGGACAGGGGGATTATTATAATCCCGATTTCATTACTCCGGAGGGAACGGTGCGTTACGACGGCTATGTGACGAATGTTATTACCGACCTGAGTATCGACTGGCTGCGGGAAAAGAGAGATACCGCCAAGCCATTCTGCCTTTTTGTGCACCACAAAGCGATCCACCGGAATTGGATGGGGGATACGACCGACCTGGCGTTGTTTGAAGACAAGACTTTTGAAATGCCTGCTAATTTCTGGGACGATTACCAGGGACGCATTGCTGCCGGAAAACAGGAAATGAGTATCGATAAGGATATGACCCTGATCTATGACCTGAAGATGCTGGACGACGATGTGAAAGACCACTACCGTTCGCTGTACACCCGTAAAGACGGGACAGATGGTACTTACGGACGGATGAATGCCGCTCAAAAAGCAGCCTGGGATCGTCATTATCAACCGATTATCCAGGAGTTTAAAAAAGCTAAATTAACCGGAAAAGCTTTAGCCGAATGGAAGTACCAGCGTTATATGAAAGATTATCTGAAAACGGTGAAATCTTTAGACGATAATGTGGGCAGATTGCTGGATGAATTGGAAAAAGAGGGATTACTCGAAAATACACTGATCGTTTATACTTCCGACCAGGGATTCTATATGGGAGAACACGGTTGGTTCGACAAACGGTTTATGTACGAAGAGTCTATGCGTACTCCTTTGATCATGCGTTTGCCGGAGGGCTTTGACCGCCGGGGAGATATCGGGCAGATGGTGCAGAATATCGATTATGCGCCTACGTTCCTTGCTTTGGCCGGGCTTGAAGTGCCTTCCGATATTCAGGGTGTTTCTCTGCTGCCTTTGCTGAAAGGAGAAAATCCCGCCGATTGGCGCAAGGCTTTGTACTACCATTATTATGAATTTCCGGCAGAACATGCCGTACGCCGCCATTACGGAGTGCGTAACGAACGTTATAAGCTGATTCATTTTTACAATGATATCGATGCATGGGAATTGTATGATTTGCAAGCGGACCCGACCGAAATGAAGAATATTTACGGACAACCGGGAACGGAAGAGATCACAAAGCAATTAAGAAAAGAGTTGGAAGAACTCCAGATACAATACGATGATCCGATTAAGGCTAAAAACTAATCGGGACAGGTGGCTATATGCCGGTGTGCCTGTGCTGCTGCTTTCTAATATGGCGGCGGCACAAGGAACCGGGCATCCGAATTTAGTGTTTATCATGGCCGACCAATGGCGCGGTCAGGCATTGGGATACAAAGGGATCGAGCCTGTGATAACTCCTAACCTCGACCGGCTTGCCGGGGAAGGGGTGGCATTCGACAATGCTGTAAGCAGTTATCCGGTGTCGTCTCCCGCCCGCGCCATGCTGATGACCGGACAATATCCCCTGACGAACCGGGTGACCGGAAATTGCAATTCTGCGACGGCTCCGTATGGGGTGGAATTGCAGGAGAGTGCCCGTTGCTGGTCGGATGTGTTGAAAGATAAAGGCTATTCTACCGGATATGTGGGAAAGTGGCATTTGGATGCGCCTTGGCGTCCTTTTGTGGATACCTATAACAACCGGGGAAAAGTGGCATGGAATGAATGGTGTCCGGTTAGCCGGCGGCATGGTTTCGAATATTGGATTGCTTATGGCACTTACGATTATCATTTGCGCCCGATGTATTGGGATACGCATGCCGTCCGGGATAGTTTTTATTATGTGGATCAATGGGGGCCGGAGTACGAAGCCGACCGGGCTATCGGCTATTTGAAGAATGAGGAGGGAGAACGCAAGGAAGGCGAACCTTTTGCGCTGGTGGTTTCGATGAATCCCCCTCATACGGGCTATGAACTGGTGCCGCAGAGATATAAAGATTTATATAAAAATACGGATATAGAATCTATTTGCCGGAATCCGGCTATTCCTCCCAAAGGTACGCCAATGGGAGATTATTACCGTAAAAGTATCCGGGATTATTATGCCTGTATGACCGGAGTGGACGAACAGGTGGGACGGATCGTGGAAGCATTGGAAGAGTTGGGATTGGCGGAGAATACGATCGTTATCTTTACTTCCGATCACGGGGTCAGTATGGGGATGCACCATGAGGCGGGAAAAGATATCTTTTATGAAGAATCGATGTCTGTTCCGATGATTGTCCGCTGGCCGGAACGGATCAGGCCCCGGAGGGATACCCGCTTACAGATCGCATTTGCCGATCTTGCCCCCACGATGCTGGCTTTAATGGGTTTTGAAAAGGATATTCCGGCAGAGATGCAGACGTTTAATTTGGCGGCACAGGTATTGAAAGAGGGAAAGAAAGGCCCTGCTTTTCAACCTTATTACCGCTGTGATCCTTCAAATTTAAAAACAGGGTTCCGGGGAATCCGGGATCATCGTTATACTTTTGCTTTGCGGTTTGACGATGGGAAAATCGGGGATATATATCTTTTCGATAGGGAAAAAGACCCTTACCAGTTGGATAATATTGCCGGGCGTGACGATAGATTAGTTAAGAAATTCAAAGGTTTATTGAAAGAATGGTTGCTGAAAACAGAAGACGTTTTAGCTGGGAATTTATGATCCGGTTGATGCTGGGTATCGTACTGTTTCTGCCGGGAGTGGTTCTCCGGGCTGCCTGTCCGGCAGGTTTCGCCGATATGGATGCGAGAGGAACGGTTATCGTTTCTTCGGGATCACAAGCGGAAGGGGATGATTTTGCTTACCGGCGGGGAAAATCGTATTTCGGCATGCCGGGGCGGGAGATTTCGGGTAGCTTGAAAGCTGCGCAATTGCCGGAAGGGGTAGTCCTGCTCGATGGCGGGCAAGGGGTACGGACGGTGTGGAGCAAACTGGATTTGCCGGACTATATTGCCGGCGTGTTTTTCAGCCGGGACGACCGGGAGGGCGATCATCAATGGCCTAACAATACAAACCGTTTGCTACCCTGGCCTTTTCAGCGAATATCGGAGCTGGGCCGGGACGATTATCCGGGCATTCCGTCAAACAGTAAACCTTCGCGGGTAGGGGATGCGCTGTTGCTGAAATTGGAAGGTGGAGGCTGGATGATGCTGAAAGCGTTGGCGGGAAAAAATTCCCTGTCCTGTTTTCAGGTGGGGGTGGATGGGACGGTCAGTGTCTATGTCTCCACACTGGGGACAGATGTGTTGTCTGAAACAGTCCCGGCTTTGATCCTGGCAAAAGGGGATGCGCCTTTTGAAGTAAGCCGGAAAATTTACGAAACCCTTATCTCGTCTGTTCCTGAGAATAAAACCCGTTGGCGTACCGAAAAATCGTTTTACGAGGCTTTTCGGTATTTGGGCTGGTGTTCCTGGGAACATTATCATTTCGATATAGACGAACAAAAATTACTGGACGATCTGAATCGGATCGATGCGTCCGAGCTGCCTGTGCGTTTTGTGCTGATCGACGACGGCCATGTGAAAAATAAATCCCAGAGATTGACGAGTTTTCTTCCGGATGAAAAGAAATTTCCCAACGGCTGGAAAAAGATCATGGATATGAGACGGAAGGATAAGATAAAATGGATCGGGCTTTGGTATAATTTCACCGGATATTGGCAGGGAATCTCTCCTGAAAACGATTTTCCGGAAACGACACGGGATGCCCTTTACCCTTACCGTGAAACATTGCTACCCGGCAGGGATTCTTCCCATATCGTTCAGTTTTTCCACGATTATTTAAAGTCGTTGAAAGGGTATGGTTTCGATTTCCTGAAGATCGACAACCAATCTTTTATGTTGCCTTTGTATATGGGCGGTACGGAAGTGATCGACCGGGCAAGGAATTGTAATATCGCGTTGGAAGAGGAAGCTCACCGGCAGGGGGTCGGATTGGTGAACTGCATGGCGCAAAATGTTTTGAATATAGACAATACACATTATAGCGGGGTGTCGAGAGTAAGTATCGATTATAAAAAATTCGACCGTGCGATGGCGAGGTCTCATCTTTACCAGTCGTATGTAAATACGCTTTTGCAAGGACAGACCGTTTGGCCCGACCATGATATGTTCCATTCCAGCGACAGCCTTTGCGGAGGAATGATGGCACGTTCAAAAGCGGTTTCCGGAGGGCCTGTATATCTATCGGACGATCCCGCCGATTTTAAGGAAGAGTTGATATGGCCTTTGGTGGATTCCGAGGGAAAGGTGTTCCGGCCTCAGGCTCCGGCTGTGCCGTTTCCCGATGAGCTGGGCGTGAATCCGATGTTTAGCGGGAAAGCTTTCCGGGTGTTCGCTCCGGTGGGGGATGAGGCTATGGCTGTTATTTGCTATAATCTGAATAACGGGGAAACGGGAGCTTCTGTCAAAGCTACGATCAGCCCGCAGGATTTCAGGTGGAGGAATGCTTTGGAAAACGGGACTCCGGCAGAGTATAACGAAGAAGGAATGCTGATTTACGACTGGGAGAAAAAGACAGGCTTGCTTTTAAGAGCTCCGGCTGAAATGACTTTACAAGGATTTACCGACCGGTTGTTGTTTCTTTGTCCGGTGCGTGACGGCTGGGCGGTGGTCGGCGTAGAGGAAAAATATCTTTCCCCGGCGGTGGTGCGTATCGTGTCGCGGACGGAACAGAAACTGGTGCTCGACGTATTGGCGTCCGGAACTTTGAAAGTGTGGGCGGAAGATGAATTGGGCGGAAGAATGCGGACGATAGAAGTGGAGGTAGGAAAGCCGGGAATGAAACGAATTACGATAAAGCGTTGAGGGATCAGGTCGCTTTGGAAGCGTTGTATATCTGATTATGAATGAATATTAATAAGTTTGGGTCTATGAAGAAATGGTATTTGGGAGTACTTGTTCTGACTGTGGGACTTGTGGCATGCAAGCAGGCTGAAAAGTATTATGTAAAAGAAGTGACTTTTCCGCAGGGAATCGGTCCGGAGGAGAAAATCGATATGGCTGCCAGAGTGGTGCCTTCGGCGGAACAGTATGCGTGGCAGCAAATGGAACTGACTGCTTTTATACATTTCGGTATCAATACGTTTACCGGACGGGAGTGGGGCGATGGCAAGGAAAGCCCCGGACTGTTCGATCCGGCGGAATTGGATGCAGAACAGTGGGTGAAGGCTTTGCAGGCCGGTGGTTTTAAAATGGTGATTTTAACGGCAAAACACCACGACGGTTTTTGTCTGTGGCCGACCGAAACAACCGCTCATTCCGTAGCGTCTTCGCCCTGGAAGGACGGAAAAGGCGATGTGGTGCGCGATTTGAAGGCTGCCTGTGATAAATATGGAATGAAATTCGGTGTGTATCTTTCGCCCTGGGACCGGAATGCTGCCTGTTACGGAGATTCTCCTGCCTACAACCGGATGTATATGGAACAGTTGAAAGAATTGCTGGGGAATTACGGAGAGATTCATGAAGTGTGGTTCGACGGGGCGAATGCCGAAGGTCCGAACGGAAAGAAGCAAGTGTACGACTGGAAAGCCTTTTACCGGGTGATCGACAGTCTGCAACCCCATGCGGTTAAAGCGATTATGGGGGATGATGTCCGCTGGGTGGGAAACGAACGCGGATTGGGACGTGAAACGGAATGGAGCGTCACTCCTTTGAGATCGTCTATTTATGAAGATGCCGATGCTGAAAATGCGCGTCTGGAACTGAAAGCTACCGGGAAAGATTTGGGAAGCCGGGAAAAAGTGCTGGCTGCCGACCGCTTGTTCTGGTATCCTTCCGAAGTCGATGTTTCGATTCGTCCGGGATGGTTTTATCATCGGGAACAAGACAGCCAGGTGAAATCGCTGGCTCATTTAGTGGATATTTATTTCCGGTCGGTAGGGTATAATTCCGTTTTATTGCTGAATGTGCCGCCTGACCGCCGGGGATTGATTCATGAGCAGGATGTTGCCCGCCTGAAAGAGTTTGGAGATTATATTTCCCGGACTTTTGCCGACAATAAGCTGGAGGCAACTTCGAAGAAAGGGGTGGTGTTGCAGGAAGGCGAAACCGTGGAATATACTTTAAAGCCCGGAGTTTTCAATGTGTTTATGGTGGGAGAGGATATTCAAAAAGGGCAGCGGGTGGAAGAGTTTACCGTGGAAGCGTACAGCGATGGGGAATGGAAGGAATTGGCGAAAGGTACGACGATCGGATATAAGCGGTTATTCCGTTTGCCGGATTGCCGGGCAGAAAAGATCAGGCTTACTGTGAATAAAAGTCGCGCTGCGGCTCATATTCTGCAAGCCGGAGTGTTTTTTGCCGGAACTACGGAGTCCCGGCAAGATGCGGCTGTATTGCAGCCGGAAGGGTCTAAAAAAAATTGGAAGGTTTTGGCTGCCGATTCAGAAGTCGCCGGATGTGAAGCGGTACGGGCAATAGACGGTGATCCGGTTACCTATTGGAAGTCGGCATCATCCGGTGGTTTGCACCGTTTGGATGTGGACCTGGGTGAAACTTGCCGGTTGGCCGGATTCACATATTCCCCGGTCTCTGCCGACGAATATGCCGGGAGTGTTTATTTATATCGGTTTTATGCCAGTAAGGACGGTAAAAACTGGGAATTGTGCGACGGGGAAGGTGAATTCAGTAATATGAAGAATAATCCGGTTAAGCAAACGGTTCGTTTTAAAAAAGTTTATCCGGCACGGCATTTTCGTTTTGAGGCGGTACGGGAAATAGTTAACCGTCCTTATGTTACAGTGGGAGAAATAGGTATTTTGATAGAATAGTTCTTTTCTGCACGGAATAACGGATTTAAAAATCTCCTTGGAAAATTATTCTAAGGAGATTTTTCGTTTTTATCGATAACCTGCCGGGAGTGTGTTTATTCTTTGGATATACGGTGTATATTTATAGCAACCTGATAGGGTAACTATCGGATACTTTGCTGCTACTGTGCAGTATTGCCGTTGTCGTGACTTTGCTGGTCGTGGGGTATCGAACCAGCCGGACTTCGCGTGTCAATCCTGTGGAAGTGTTGAAAAATGAATAAATATTATTTGATCTCCGGTAAATCGATTCCTTTGATTTTCCGGTAAAGATTCAAAGCATAAGAATCGGTCATTCCTGAAACGTAATCGACCACGGTTTGTATTTTGGTGTACATGGAATCTTCTTTACTCACCTGATATTGTTCCGGCATGATCGACAGAATGTTGCGGGCATAATAAGTTTCCGGTTTCAATACGGCGTCGGTATATTCTTTTAAAATGGTTCCGAGAATCTTGAATCCGGCAATTTGGATTTGGGTGACGATGTTCGTGTGGTATATTCGGTTGTAAGCCAGCTCGGTGCAGGCATCGTAAGCCTGTTTATTCGTGCCGGACAGTTGTTTGATAAGCGTACTGTTGAATTCGCCTGTCATAATTGTATCGTAGTTCCGGCAGTAAATATCCGCACAGGCATTGATCAGCTTGTTTATGATCCCGGCCCGGAGAAAAGCGATCCGCTCGTTTTTATCGGTAACGATCTTAAAGGTTTTGGCAATGATCCTTAAATCTTCTTTGTCCTCGTTTTTGTCGTAGAAACTTTCGAGAATGGCCGTGGTTTCATCGTAAGAGAGAATCCGTAATTTGTGAGAATCCTCGATGTCCATAATCTGGTAGCAGATATCGTCGGCTGCTTCGACCAGATAAACCAGGGGATGCCGTACGTATTGCAGCGGATGATCGCCTATCTGCCGGATTCCTAATTCTTCGGCAACCTGCCGGAAGATCTCTTTTTCACTTTGGAAGAATCCGTATTTGAAACCTTTGGAGTTTGCTTTGGAAGATTCGAACGGATATTTCACGATCGAGGCCAGGGTGGTATAGGTCATGGTGTAGCCGCCCGGACGCCTGCCGTTGAAATTGTGGGTGAGCAGCCGGAAGGTATTGGCATTGCCTTCAAAATGACTTAGGTCGTTCCATTCTTCATCGGAAAGGAGTTTTTTGAAATAAAGGCCTTCACCTTCGCTGAAAAAATAGGAAATAGCTTCTTCTCCCGAATGTCCGAAAGGCGGATTGCCTAAATCGTGTGCCAGGCAGCCTGTACTGACAATGGTTCCGATCTCTTCCAAAATTTCGGGATTCTCGACGGCAATTTGTTTTTCCCGGAGGAAAGCGCTGACTTTGTTACCTAAGGAGCGTCCTACGCTTGCCACTTCGAGGCTGTGTGTAAGCCGGTTATGAACAAAGATGTTACCCGGCAGAGGAAAAACCTGCGTTTTATTTTGTAAACGGCGGAATGGAGAAGAAAATATCAGGCGGTCGTAATCACGCTGAAATTGCGAGCGGTCATGGGAATGAAACAGGGAAGTCGAACTTCCCGGATGATAACGATGTGCCGATAAAAGTTTATTCCAATCCATCATGGGTTTTACCTTGTTTTAGTGTTGTTGTTTATTTATTCCCATAACCGGAAATTCCGGTTATGGGAGGAAGAATTTATTTTTTGCTGCAGAAATGGAAATGGCTTCCGAATCTTTCAAAAGCCGCTTTATCCAGTTCTTCCTGATGTTCCGGAGCAGCAATCGAAATCATTGCTTTGGCGCGGTCTTGCATGGTTTTCCCATATAAGTCCACAGCTCCGAATTCCGTTACAACGTAATGAACATCGAACCGGGTGGTTACCACTCCCGCTCCGTTCAGCAGGGTAGGGCATATTTTGCTGACCCCTTTTGCCGTTACGGCAGGCATAGCGATAATAGGTTTCCCGCCTTCGCTGGCAGCGGCCCCGCGGATGAAGTCGAGCTGTCCTCCGCAACCGCTGTAAAATTTACAGCCCAGGGAGTCGGCATTTACCTGTCCTGTCAGGTCGATCGACAGAGCCGAATTGATCGCAGTCATTTTCGGTTGCTGTGCGATGATGAACGGATCGTTGGTATAGCTTACATCCATCATGGCTACGGCAGGATTGTCGTCGATAAAGTCGTACACTTCCTTTGAGCCCATCAGGAATGTCGAGACGATTTTACCTTTATCGAATTTTTTATTCATGTTGTTGATCACCCCTTTGTAATAAAGAGGAAGAACGCCGTCGGCGAACATTTCGGTGTGAATACCCAGGTTTTTGTGGTTTCCTAATTGGGACAGCACTGCGTTGGGAATAGCTCCGATTCCCATTTGTAAAGTCGCTCCGTCTTCGATGAGGGCGGCACAATTTTTACCGATTTTGATATCCTGTTCGCTTAGGTGGGCGGGATGCGCTTCAATCAGCGGAGTATTGTCTTCGCAGAAGATGTCGATATCCGATAATTTGATAATAGCGTCTCCCCAGGCACGCGGTACGTTAGGATTGATTACTGCAATGACCGTTTTTGCGTTTTGTACGGCGGATAAAGTAGCATCTACGGAAGTACCCATAGATACATAACCGTGTTTATCGGGCGGACATACCTGAATCATGGCAACATCGACCGGGGTGATTCCGCTGCGGATCAGTTTCTGTGTTTCGCTCAAATGTACGGGAATATAGTCTGCCCATCCTTCTTGTGTCGGCTTACGGACGTTACCACCCACAAAAAACGATTCGAGGGAAAATATGCCTTCAAATTCGCTTTCTGCATAAGGAGCAGCCCCTTCGGTGTGAAGATGCTGAAGTTTAATGTCTTTTAATTCGCCGGCACGTCCCCGTGCACAAAGTGCCTGAATAAGTCCCTGAGGTGCACAGGCTACGCTGTGGACATGAATCCGGTCGCCGGATTTCACTGCTTTTACAGCTTCTTCAAATGATACAGTTTTAATACCCTGATACATAATTCGTTTATTTTGTGATATTTGTGATTAAAATTTTTAGCTAATAAACCAATGCAAAGATAAATAATAATGTGATAGGTTAAAATGAAAGCCAAATAAATGAAAGCCGGTAAAACGCTAAGAAAGAGGCTTAAATTCATCGTGTTAAGCCTCCTTGCATATCGGTTATTTGTATTTTTCGATCAGTTTCTTTATGGTTTCCGCCGTAAGTTCGTGTCCGGGGAGCAGGGGGAAACCTTCCCATCTCACAATTCCTTTGGGATCGATCAGAATTACATGGGGGATTCCTTTCACTTCCAGCTGCTTTTTCATCTCGGCCTGGGTATCGATCGCACTATAATATTCTATTACCGGAGTTTTCATCGCCTCTACTTTTTCAGGTGCTTCGTCCGATATGCCGATGACAACGAGATCGTTTTTAAATTCCTTTTGCAAAGCGTTCAATTCCGGGATCGCTTTCCGGCAGGGGCCGCACCAGGTAGCCCAAAAATCGATTAAGACGAATTTCCCTTTTGTGTCGGGCATATCGGTAAGCCATTGCTGCACTTTCAATTCCGGAGCCTTTTGGTTGAGAATGGATTTTGCCCACAATTGTTTACCCTGATTACTTTCCTGTGCAAAGATTACATTGCCGAGAAATAATAAACCGATTAGAATAAATGTGTTTTTCATATCACTGTGTGGTTAGGTTTAACAAAAGAGAAGATCAGAGTTTCATCGCTCTGTCCATGTCCTTTTTAGCATCTTTCAATTTCAACGATTCCCGTTTGTCGTATTCTTTTTTTCCTTTTGCCAATGCAATGCGCACTTTGGCATATCCCTTTTCCGATAGGAAAATCTTTACCGGAACAATCGTCAGTCCGGATTCTTTCACTTTTCGTTCGAGCTTTACAAGTTCTTTGTGTGTGAGCAGCAGTTTTCGTTCCCGCTTTTCTTCATGATTGTAATACGTGCCTAATTTGTATTCGGAGATATGTATGCCTTTCACCCATAATTCCCCCCGGTTAAAGAAACAATAAGAATCGACCAGGCTGGCTTTTCCTGCCCGGATCGATTTTATTTCAGTTCCGGTAAGGACGATCCCTGCATTGTATTCTTCCAGAAATTCGTAGTCGAAAGAAGCGCGTTTGTTACGTATGTTTATTTCGTTTGCCATCATGCTAAAATTAAACGTTAAAGACAGAGATTCCGAAAGCAATCATGAGTACCTGGGAAATAATGACCGGGATACAAATCACTGCAAGGGCCACGATAACCAGCAGATTGGTTTGCTGATTATTGGGCAAATCGGAAATCCGCCTTATTCCAATATATAATGTACGGATGAATATAAAACTGAGCAGCGTAAATAGCTGTCCCAGAAAATAATTTCCCATAGCGACACCCAGGCTATGAAAAACGGTGAACAGGGCTCCCGGATATACGGTCAGAAGGAGAGCCGTGTTGTCGGCATCCCGGAGTTTGTTACTGAGGTATTCTTTCGTAAGCAGATAGGCGAACCAGATTCCTGCCATGGAAGATATTAGGTTGATCGCTCCATAACCTACGGTTTGCATCACCGAGTAATGGAAAAATCCAAATAGGAATATGGTCAGGGAAGACAAGACGGCTACCGGAAACAGGTAATTCCTGAATGTTTCTTTCAGGCCGGGATATTCGTCGGCCACCTTGTCCCATTCCGTCTCCGGTTTAGTCAGCATCCGCCGGGTTCGTCCATATATGTATTTGAAGTCTATTTTTACCATAGTGTGGCAAAAATACCATTTTTTTCGGGGAAAACATGAGATATCGCGGAGGAATAACAGGTGTTTTTTTAGATATCCGTTATCGGGCGAGGACGGGGGATGGCTGTTTGTGTGGAAAGAGGAAAAAGAGGGATTGCAAAGAGATACAAATGCTTGAAGAAGGCGGTGGGCATAAAAATAAAGTTAGGGTGAAATACCGATTGGATAATATTTTCCAGATATAGAATATTCGGCAATCTGAATTATAAGGGTGTAAATATACTGAATAATAGGAGATTTATTAATATGTAGTTAATGTAATGTTATATATAATTTAATTATATTAACATTGTGAGAAAACTAAAAATCCATTGTTTATCTTTTGTGTGGATTTTGATTATCGCCTATGTGATTTGTTGTTATGATACTAATATTGGAAAAGTTCTGAATATAACGTTTGATGTCTGTTTGAGAGCACTGAAATCTTGTGTCCGTAAAGGCAGATAATAAGCGACAAACCCATTAGCGTGGGGTGAATGTCGTTTATTGTCGGAAGGATAAGGGTATCCTGGTTGTTTTAGATGACAAGCCTCACGCTTTTTTAGCTGGACGATAAGTTGTCTGTGGCAATTTTGGATTCAGTAGGGGAAATATGTTATATTACGATATTGCATCCGTAAAAAATGAAATTTACGGATGCAATATCGTAATGTGTTTTTTTTGTGAATATGGTGTTTATTTGTCAAAAGTGATTATGAATTTTGATAGAAACATTATTTTTGTATAGATCAAAGAGGATTTATATTAAATATACGCATTGTATTTTATTCTTAAATAACGAAACTACCCTTTTATTTTAAGAGACAATGGGATGAAAAGACAATGCCCGGATAAATGTGGGCTGTTAGATCATTATTGTCTCTGGGGAAGTAGGTAGCCCTTGTTTTTTGTGGCGCAGTCCACATTTATATATAATTCATTTCTAAGGTCTTATTGCCGATGTCTTTTGATTGAAAGAAGAACGTGCGGATAATAACGGTGTATATGTGCCGACGTGACAGAGTTTCGTTTTTTTTAGTAAATCTGATTTGTTCGGAGGATTCGTTTTGTTTTCGGGGATAGATATTCTGATTTTATACCGGTTCGCATAAGGTATATGGAATCATATAGAACAGGAAATCTCGATCACCGTGTAAACAGACTGCGATCGATTTTGTTATTGTTTTATCTGTTTTACATAAATATTATGGCGGGGCTGTTTTGAAATGAATTTATAATTATTTATTTTCGCATCGAATCAGAATGCAGAGTAATCTGATCAGATATGCATATAGTTTTATTCTATAAGACAAAAACTACCAATTCTTTTAGAGACAATAGAATGAAACGACTGTGCCTCCTATGTGTGAGGTGTTGTCGTCTATTGTCTCGGGGCTTTGGTAGGCCTTTGTTCTTTAGAGGATAATAACCTCACACTTTTATCATCGATGATGACCGTTGAGTGTGAGTGTCAAAAATTGCGTTAGTTATTATGTTTAGAAAATAGAAACAGAAAAAGTTTTCTTGTAAATAGATATTCTTTGGAGGCGTACATTGCAAATCTGAAAACTTTTTCTTTCCTTTGAAGATTGAAAGGGGTAGATTGCTACCTGAGTTCTTTCATTTACCGTTAGCGTTTTTGCTTTTCCCGCTACAAACAAATTCTCACAAATCATCGGTCACGGGAGAAGTGCAGTAACGCTCGCGTTTATTGATTCGTATATTCTTTTAATATATGACAAGAAAGACGCGGGCTTACCCACTTTGATGACCATGGCCGTGAGAAGCCCGTTTGTACAAAGTTAAGGTAAAGTCCGTGTCCTTCTGTTATGGTTTTTTCTTATCGTGACCGGTGGCTCCGGGCTTTCCTCTGATATAAAAATCGGCAACGAGAAAAATGTTTTGTTGTGTCGTTCAAGGCAGGTTGTTTTTTCGGGAATTTGCTTGCCGTTTTTACATGATTTTAATTTTGAAATGTTGAAAATAGAGAGAGTAGCCGCCTTTCCCTGCATCCTTAATCCTTAGGCATAATCACCGATCAATTTTTGGATTCCAACCTTGGGGTGCTTGTAACACTTATATTATGCATGATAAAACTTTGACCCGATTGGCTGCTCTCTCTTTATCTTTCTTTATTTTCGATTTTTTGTCTCTCTCCTGTTGTGTTCGTTAATTCTTTGGGAGGATTAGGGGGATCGTCCTTTATCGCCGAATCGATGCGGGGGCTTACCATGAATTGTATTTTCTGCCGGTAAAGGTATGCTTATTCGTGTTCCTTTACCGGTAGATCGTAGTATATGTTTCTTTCTTTTATAAATGTACAGATTTTTTTCGTTCGTGAAATAGGATCGTTCGGTACAGTATTGGAATTATTGCAAGCAAAACACAATGCCTCGATAAGTAATAAATACAGATTTTTCATTTTTTTGTTTTTAAACTATACGTTTCGTCAAAAATAAGCGGTCGAAGTGTGATTCTAACTAAAAAATATTAACAAATATGTATATCGATTCGATGTAGTGTACATAATATATGGCATAAACGTAGAAAACATGGGCATACTGGAAAATTTTAATTTATTTTTAAATAAAAGTGGGGCAAAGTGGTTTAAAGTGGGAAATAATTTATAACTTTACAACAGAAACTCATGTTGTGTTTCTTGAAATGTGAATTTATGTAAATATCTGTGTGTCAGCAGATAGTAGATATGTATTAAAAAAATCGTTGTAAAGAAAGGATATATGCCAGCGTTTATTGGAGATTATATATGTAAGGCAGATAGCAAATGCCGGGTAGTGGTTCCCGCTTCTTTTCGGAGAGTGATGGAGGCGTCCGGGCAGATGATGTTTGTTTTGCGGAAAAATGTCTTCGAGGCTTGTATCGATATGTACCCTTATGACGAATGGGAAAAACGAATTTCCAGACTGCGCTCGGAATTGAATTTACTGAACCGGAAGCATGCGATTTTTTTAAGGGAGTTTTGTCGGGGTACTCAGGAGGTGGAGATGGATGCAAATGGAAGAGTGCTATTGCCGCGCCGGATGCTGGAAGAGGTGGGGATCGATAAAGAATTGGTTTTTGCCGCTCAGGATTCTATGATCCAGATCTGGGACACTAAAGCTTATGAAGCGGTCGCAGTCGAAGGCGAAGATTTGGGACGTATGGCCGAAGAAATTTTTGGAAATAATAATCAATCAATAAAATAGCAGGTTATGTCAGAGTATCATGTTCCGGTGTTGTTGGAAGAGTCGGTTTCGGGGTTGAATATAAAGCCCGGTGGGATATATCTGGATTTAACTTTCGGTGGCGGCGGGCATTCCCGTGAAATCCTGAATCGTTTGGGAAAGAAAGGGTGTTTGATGGGTTTCGATCAGGACGAGGATGCTATGCAAAATGTGCCGGATGACGAACGTTTTATTTTTGTGAATCATAATTTCCGTTATTTGCGTAATTTTATGCGCTATTATGGATTGGAAGAAGCCGATGGGATTTTGGCCGACCTCGGAGTGTCGTCGCATGAGTTTGACGAGGCCGACCGTGGTTTTTCCTTTCGTTTCGATGCGGAATTGGATATGCGGATGAATCGTCTTAGCCGTTTGACGGCGGCAGAGGTACTCAACACATACGACGAACAGCGTTTGTGTACCTTGTTCCGGAATTATGGGGAAGTGGAAAATGCCCGCCGTCTGGCGAATCTTGTCGTAAAGGCGAGGACGGGGAAAGCATTGGTGACTTCAGGCGATTTATATCAGGCGATTTTGCCCTGTATTCCCAAAATGAAGGAAAAGAAGTATTTGGCGAAAGTGTATCAGGCTTTGCGGATAGAGGTAAACGGGGAGTTGGAAGCCCTTGAGGAAATGCTTGAAAACGCCATGGAGGTGTTGAAACCGGGAGGACGCCTGGTGGTGATTACCTACCATTCGCTGGAAGACCGTTTGGTGAAAAATTTTTTCAAGTCGGGAAATGCAGAAGGGAAAATGGAAAAGGATTTGATATTCGGGCATGTGAATCATGGGTTTGAGCTGGTAAACCGGAAAGTTATCGTTCCGGCGGACGAGGAAGTGGAACGGAATCCGAGAGCCCGTAGCGCAAAGCTCCGTATCGTGGAGAAAAAAGATTGAAGTTTTGATATAGGATGATATAGTTTAGGTAAAATGGGATTTTTCAGAAAGAGTAAAGAATTTGTTACGCCGAAAGAGGAACTTCGGGAATCGGTGAGTTCTTCGGTGAAGGGAGTGCTGGAAGGGCGTGCTTTGGCGGATAAGTTGAGACGGAACATCAGTTTTGTCCTTTTTGCTACTTTTTTGGGAATACTTTATATATCGAACGGTTATTCCACCGAAAAACTTCACCGGCAACGCATTTCGCTGGAAAAAGAAGTGGCGGATTTGCGTTTCGAGTCGATCACGGCTGCGGCCAACCTCATGTTTATCCGTAAGCAATCGGAAGTGATCAAACGGGTACAGGACGCAGGTCTGGCATTAAAAGAAAGTAAAGAGCCTCCTTTTAAATTATATAGGTAAAGGTGATGACGATTAAGGAAGACATAACGTGGCGTACTGCACTGGTGTACCTTTTGGTTGTCGTAATAGCGGTCGGTGTCGTGATGAAGGCTTTCGCGGTGATGACGATCGAGGGGGAAAAATGGCGAAAAATGGCTGCTCCGGGAAACATTCCGGTACGTCCGGTGAAGGTGGCCCCCAGCCGGGGAGATATTTGTGCCGCCGATGGGCGTATATTGGCCACTTCCGTTCCGTTTTATGAGTTGCGTTTCGATCCGGTGGCTGTCGATAAGAAAATTTTTCAGGAGCAGGTAGATAGTTTGGCGTTATGCCTTTCCCAGTTTTTTGGGGATGGCAGCAAAGCCTATTATAAGAATAAACTGGAAGCGGCACGTAACCGGAAGCCGCGTCCCGACCGTTACCTGCTGATCAATAACCGGCGGGTGAATCATACGGAGTTAAAGAAAATCCGGCAATTCCCGATTTTCAGATTAGGAAAGAACAAGGGAGGTTTTCAGGCGATTGTAAATAATAAACGCTTGCAGCCGCATGTCAATCTGGCTACCCGGACGATCGGTTATTTAAACGAAGCTTCCGATGGAACGTTTGAAGGCCGTGTCGGATTGGAAGGAGCGTTCGAAAACTATTTGAAGGGACAATACGGAGTGGGGATCAGGCGGATGATGTCGGGGACCTGGATGGTGGTGACCGAAAAAGAGCCGGTGGACGGGGAGGATGTCGTGACAACGATAGACGTGGACTATCAGGATATTACCCAGCATGCTTTGCTACGGCAGATGGAAAGTTACGGAGCGATGAAGGGAACGGCGATCCTGATGGAAGTAAAAACCGGGGATATTAAAGCGATTGCCAACCTGACCCGGACTGCATCGGGTGGTTATACCGAAAGCCTGAATTATGCGATTAGCGAGGCGGGGGAGCCGGGCTCGGTGATCAAAGCGGCTACGGTAATTGCTTTATTGGAGGACGATTGTGTTGCGGCATACGATACGATCGATCTGGGGACAACCGGAAAATATAAGTTTTACGACCGTACTTTCACAGAATCAGACGGTAAAGGAATGGGACGGGTTACCCTGAAAAGGATTTTGGAAAAATCGTCGAACGGTATTACAAAGTTAGTGTTCGATCATTATAAAAGCCGTCCTGAAAAGTTTGTAAACCGATGGTATTCCATGGGCCTGGATAAAAAGGTGGGGGTATGCCTGAAGGGGGAAGCAGATCCTTATATTAAGTATCCGAACGATAAAACCTGGAACGGGGCCACTTTGCCTTCTATGAGTATCGGGTATGAGTTGCAGCTCACCCCCTTGCAGATATTGGCTTTTTATAATGCTATCGCTAACGATGGGCAGCGGATGAAGCCCCGGCTGGTAAAGGAAATCCGGAATCGCGGAGAGGTGATAAAAACTTTCGATACGGAAAAGGTAGGCGGAAGGATTTGCAGCCGCCGGACTTTGGAAACGGTGAAAGAGATGCTGGAGGGGGTTGTGGAGAACGGAACGGCTAAAAATATTTATACGCCGAAATACCGGATTGCCGGAAAAACCGGAACGGCCTGGATTGCCGACGGAACGAAGGGATACCGGGTGAGAAAATACCGGGCCAGTTTCGCCGGGTATTTCCCTGCGGAAGATCCGCTTTATTCCTGTATTGTGGTGATCGACGAACCGACACGCGGTTTTTATGCGAATGTGGTGTCGGCTACCGTTTTCCGGGAAATTGCAGATAAGGTGTATTCTATGGCGTATGTAAAATACGGAAAACCGGATTACGAGGCCGATCCTTCGTTGCCTGTCAGCAAAAACGGTTTACGGGAAGATTTCCTGACGATTTTCAATGAATTGGATATGGATATCGACGGGAAACAGGAAACCCGGGGAGCGGATTGGGTAATCACAGCCAGTAACGAGGGAGAAAATGTGTTGATAAAGCCCCGCCGGATTACCTATTCGACGGTGCCTAACGTAAAAGGGATGGGATTGCGGGATGCTTTGTTTGTTTTGGAAAACTCGGGTTTGAAGGTTGGCATAAGCGGGGCGGGCATGGTGCAAAAGCAGTCGCTTCAACCGGGTGAAAATGTGGCAAAAGGCAGTTATATACATATAGAATTAAGGTAAAGTCCGTTAGATTTAGCGGTAAGAAATTGATACAGATATGAAGACATTGAAAGAATTATTGGCAGGTGTTTCATTTAGTGGAAAGATCGGGGATGAAGCCGGGAGAGTGAACGCCGTTCATTTCGATTCGAGGAAAGTGGGACAGGGCGATTTATTCGTAGCCCAACGTGGTGTTAGCGTGGACGGACATGCTTTTATCGATAAAGCGGTGGCTGCCGGAGCTGTTGCCGTGATTTGCGAGGAGTTGCCGGAGAAACGGGCTGTCGGTGTCAGTTATCTGCTTGTTCCCGATTCTGCTTATGCCTTGGGGGTGATTGCCGGGAATTTTTATAATAATCCTTCGCAGGAATTAAAGCTGGTGGGGGTAACCGGAACGAACGGAAAAACGACAACCGCAACTCTGCTGTATGAACTGGTACGTTTATCGGGTAAAAAAGCGGGTTTATTATCCACGGTGTGTAATTATATCGGAGATGAGAAATCGGCATCCACCCATACTACCCCCGATGCTTTGGCGATCAATGCGCTGTTGCGGAAAATGGCAGATGCCGGATGTGAATATTGTTTTATGGAGGCCAGTTCGCACTCCATTCACCAGAAACGTATTGCAGGTTTGGATTTCGACGGGGCGATCTTTTCGAATATCACTCACGATCATTTAGATTATCACAAGACTTTCAAAGCATATATAGAAGCTAAAAAAGCTTTTTTCGATCATTTGCCCGCCCATGCTTTCGCTCTGACGAATGCCGACGATAAGAATGGGTCGGTGATGCTGCAAAACACGGTAGCCCGCAAATTCACTTATTCCTGTCGCACGATGGCCGATTTCAACGGAAAAGTGGTTGAAAAGCATCTGGACGGCACTTTGCTGAAATTGGACGGGAGCGAGGTTTGGACGAAGTTTACAGGCGATTTCAATGCTTATAATATCTTGGCCGTATATGCCGCAGCCTGTTTGCTGGGTTTTCCGAAAGAGGACGTCTTGAAATATGTGAGCGATCTGGTTCCGGTGTCGGGACGGTTCGAAACGTTGATCTCTCCTGCCGGAGTGATGGCGGTGGTCGATTATGCACATACGCCGGATGCGCTGGAAAATGTGCTTTCGACGATCGGAGGATTGAAAGGGAAGAATAATTCGGTGATTACGGTAGTGGGAGCCGGAGGCGACCGCGATAAGACCAAACGCCCGGAAATGGCGGATGCCGCTTGCCGGTATAGCGATAAGGTGATCCTTACCTCCGATAATCCCCGGAGCGAAGAGCCGGAGGATATTATCCGGGATATGCAGGCCGGTGTGAAGGAAGAATATTTACCGAAGGTCGTTTCGATCACCGACCGGAAGGAGGCGATCAGGGTTGCTTTAGGGATGGCTTCTAAGGGAGACATCGTGCTGGTGGCCGGTAAAGGACATGAAAATTATCAGGAAATAAAAGGGGTAAAACATCATTTCGACGATAAAGAAGTGATCCGGGAAATTTTTCAATTATAATAAAAAGAGTATTCACATAAGCCGGATACCGGCGGGTTATTTTAATTTGTTACTGTTATGTTGTATTATTTGTTTCAATATCTGGAGGAACTGAATGTACCGGGAGCCGGGCTGTTCCAGTATATTACGTTTCGTTCTGCCTGTGCGATCATCTTGTCGTTGATCATTGCCACTGTTTTTGGGCGGCGGGCAATCCGGATATTGCAGAAACAGCAGATCGGAGAGGAAATCCGTGACCTCGGTCTGGAAGGCCAGATGCAGAAAAAAGGAACTCCTACGATGGGAGGAGTGATTATTTTGCTGGCGATTCTGATTCCGGTGTTACTTTTTGCCCGCCTGGACAATATATATATACAGTTGATGCTGATTTCGACCGTGTGGTTGGGGCTGATTGGGTTTGCCGACGATTATATCAAGGTGTTTCGCAAGCATAAAGAGGGATTGAAAGGACGTTTTAAAGTGATCGGACAGGTCGGGCTGGGGTTAATTGTCGGCTTGACGCTTTATGCCAGCGATGATGTGGTGATCCGGGAACGGGCTTCGATTTCAGAGGTCGGGATCGTTACCAGTACGGTAGATGAAGGTTTCCGGGATGAAGGCAGAACACAGGTATTGACCAAAGATGTAAAATCGACTAAAACGACTATCCCCTTTTTTAAAGACAATGAATTCGATTATGCCTGGTTTACTTCGTGGGCAGGTCCCTATGCAGAGGCTTTAGGCTGGGTGTTGTTCGTGATCGTGACTATTTTTATTATTACGGCCGTATCGAACGGGGCGAATCTCACCGACGGACTCGACGGACTGGCCACCGGGACTTCGGCGATAGTCGGAGTTACGCTCGGAATATTGGCCTATGTGTCGGGTAGTATGGTGTATGCCGATTATCTGAATATTATGTATATCCCTCATTCCGGGGAACTTGTCGTGTTTATTTCGGCCTTTATCGGGGCGACGATCGGTTTCTTGTGGTATAATTCTTTCCCGGCACAGGTATTTATGGGAGATACGGGAAGTTTGTCTTTAGGGGGGATTATTGCCGTGTTTGCAATCATTATCCATAAAGAGTTGCTGATTCCGATTCTATGCGGGATATTCCTGATGGAAAACCTTTCGGTGGTTATGCAGGTGAGTTATTTTAAATATACAAAGAAGAGATTCGGAGAAGGGAGGCGCGTCTTTTTAATGGCACCGCTGCATCACCATTTCCAGAAAAAAGGGATTCCGGAGCCTAAGATCGTCACCCGGTTTTGGATTATAGGGATTATTTTGGCCGTATTGACGATTGTTACGTTAAAGATGCGATAAATCAGGAAGATCCTGAAACGATTAATTGAAAATAGTAATGAAAAAGCTGGTTATTTTAGGTGGAGGTGAAAGCGGAGTCGGTGCTGCTTTTCTGGGGAGGAAACTCGGTTATGAAGTATTTTTGTCGGATAAAGGAAAATTAGCCGATAAATATCGTAAGGTGTTGCAGGAGAATGGATTTGAATACGAGGAAGGACAACATAGCGAAGAGCGGATTTTTAAGGCGGATCTGGTGGTGAAAAGTCCGGGGATTCCGGATACCGTCCCCATGATCGTGCAATTGAGGGAAAAAGAAATCGAAGTGATTTCCGAAATTGAATTTGCAGGCCGCCATTCGGATGCAAAAATGGTATGTATCACCGGAAGCAACGGGAAGACCACCACCACCTTACTGATTCATCATATTTTGACGCAAGCCGGTAAAGATGCCGGATTGGCCGGAAATGTGGGGAATAGCCTGGCGGCTCAGGTGGCGGAGAATGCACATCCGTTGTATGTGGTGGAACTTTCCAGTTTTCAGTTGGACGGAATGTTCCGGTTCCGGGCGGATATTGCCGTATTGACTAATATTACTCCCGACCATTTGGATCGCTACGATCATAAATTCGAGAATTATATCGATGCTAAATTCAGAATATTGAATAATATGCGTCCTTCCGATTTTTTTATTTACGGGGCGGATAGCGAGGTGGTCGAAAAACGGGTGGAAGGAATGAATATAGAGCCGGAGACAGCTTGTTTTACTTATGGAGAATGTACCGGAGGAACGGGGAATTGTGCCGGAATGGAGGGCGACGATGTCGTAGTGCGTTTGGGGGATCGGGTTTTTCGTATATCCAAAGAAGAAATCAGTATCCGGGGAAGGCACAATGTATATAATGCTATGGCTGCCATTTTGGCCTGTATGCGGCTGGGACTGGACGATTCGCAGATAAAAGAGGGGTTACGGAGTTTTCCGCAGGTGGAGCATCGCCTGGAAACCGTGATTGTCCGGGATGGGGTGACTTATATTAACGATTCCAAAGCGACGAATGTGGATTCGGCGTGGTATGCACTCGACAGTATGACGGCTCCCGTCGTATGGATTGCCGGAGGAACGGATAAAGGGAACGATTACAGCGTGCTGTTCGATCTGGTGCGGGCCAAGGTGAAAGTGCTGATCTGCATGGGAGTGGATAACCGGAAATTGATCGATAATTTTTCGGCGATTTGCGAGGTGGTGGATACGCATTCGCTGGCTGAGGCCGTGACTGCTGCCCGGCGGTATGCGGAAAGCGGGGATACGGTGTTGTTGTCGCCTTGCTGTGCGAGCTTCGATTTGTTTAAAAATTATGAGAACCGGGGCGAATTATTTAAACAGGCGGTGAAAGAAATGTAAGATTTTTATCTTTGCCTTTGTTTTTTACAACGTATAATAACCGATAAACGAACGGAACAGATGTCGAGCATAAAAGAATATCTAAAGTTTAAGGGGGACAAGGTCCTCTGGTCGGTTATTATTATGCTGATGCTGGTGTCTGTGATGGTGATTTATTCCTCTACGGGCAGTTTGGCATATCGGGAAAGGGATGGCAACACGACTTATTATTTACTGAAACAGATCGGCTTGTTTTTGGGATGTTTGGGGGTGTTGTTCGTTGTACAACGAATTAATTATAGATATTTTACGAAATATGCCGGCACTTGCCTGCTGATCGCCGCGGGCTTATTGTTGTTTGCCGCTTTCGGGGGAACAAGCATCAACGGGGCGGGACGATGGGTGAGGATACCCTTGGTCGGGCTTACGTTTCAGCCCTCCGAGCTGGCTAAGATCGCCATTGTTATGTATGTGGCGAAATTGCTGACTTTCGCTCAAAACGACCGGAATTGCGACGATTCCGTATTGAGCCAGTTTTGGCAGCCGGGCATTGTGATTTTATTGATATTTCATGATAATATCTCTACGGCATTGCTGGTATCCCTGGTATGTTTCCTGATGCTGGTGGTGGCGCGTCTGCGATGGAAATTACTGGGTAAGATCGTATTGATCGCCGTGCTGATCGGCGGATTGGGGGGAGGGGCTTTGCTGAGTATTCCGCAGGATTCTTTGGAAAAGGTGGCTTCGGGCGTACCGGTATTGAAACGTCTGCCTACGGCAAGAAGCCGTATCGTATCGTTCTTTTCGAATAAGGAAGCGAACGACGATCATTTGTTTCAGTCGAATCAGGCTAAGATCGCCGTGGCGAAAGGAGGACTGATGGGACGGGGCCCTGGGAACGGGATGGCGCGTAATGTGCTGCCTCACTCTTATTCGGATTTCGCCTATGCGATTATTATCGAAGAATATGGATTGGTGGGAGGCGGATTCGTGATGTTGCTCTATTTGATTATCCTTTTCAGAATCGGAGTGATTGTCAGGCGATGTACCCGTATTTATCCGGCTTTGCTGGTTACCGGGCTGGGATTGACGATCGTGTTGCAGGGAATGGTCAATATGGGGGTTTGTGTCGGCTTGTTTCCCGTAACCGGACAGACTTTGCCTTTGGTGAGTATGGGGGGGACGTCTCTGCTGTTCACCAGTGCATCGCTTGGGATGATTTTAAGTGTGGCGCGTTCTTTCTCGGAAGAAGGCGAGGCGGAAGAGGCTGCGCTCGCTGCAGGAACGTATGCGGCGGGGAACGATCCGGAGGAGGAGGGATATGATGAGCCGGAGAGCGGATATGCGGAGAATGAATTGACGGAAGAACCCGTTCAGCCTGTGAGAAAGCGGCGGGGCAGGGTGCAGACGGAGCAGGATGAATTTGTGGAAGACGATATAGAAGTGATTGGAAATAAAGGGCTCGATCCGGTGGAAGAAGAGCTGGAAGCAAGTGGCAGGGAAGTTCTAAAGGAGCTGAGAAGGCGGGGACGGAGAGGGATGGATAATTTAGATTAAAGTTGATGAACTATGAGTAAAAAAGTGATTGTCAGTGGCGGTGGCACCGGGGGACATATTTTCC
>OGOU01000280.1_pt1 | contig 50078 bp, 65 predicted proteins | sample 1552721 | NCBI WGS metagenome assembly OGOU01 (sample SAMEA2580176, study PRJEB22360) | human gut metagenome | biome: human gut; feature: human-associated habitat; material: faeces | place: Denmark | collected 2008/2010
TCTAAGAATATACTTCGGAAGGGCATTTCCGAATTGGAGAGTATGAGTAATTCCAGTGATAGCAATATCGGGGTATCATACGTTTGTATCCAAGAATCCCGTTCGCTTTAGCGGTGGGGGAGTATGTCATATAAACCAATAATAAAAACAATCACAAACAATATACCTGCTAATATAGCACATCTATATAGATAATAGAAAAAACTGGATTCTTTTTTCTCGTTTTCTATGACCGTCTTTATATTACTATTACTCTCTTTATCCTTACTTATATTAGATTTAGTATTATCATTTATAGTATTATCCGTTTTAGTAGAATCATTCTTAGAAAAATCAATAGATGTTATAGTTTCCTTCTTTACTTTTGGCTTATTAGTAACAGAATCTACCGATGTAGAAGTATCATATTCTATTTCTGTTATGATAATCTTACCCTCAATTTTACTTATATCTATTGTAGAATAAACGCTTTTCTTAGATTCTTCTATAAAGCCATCTATTCTTTCTTTGACATTATTATCTATTTCAGTATTAGTAACCTTCTTCTTTGAACCACAAGAGAATAAGGTTACTACAATAGTTAATATAAATATATATCTGATCATAATTTGACATCAACAAACTCTGGTAATATATATTGAATGTTTACAGCAGCTTCATGCAAGATAGTTCTAGCTTCTTCTTCTTGTATCTTCATAGGGCTAGTATATTCACAGAATATAGAACCAACCCAATCAGTTGAATTGTTCATTCGTTTTACAATAAGACTTTCACAACCATTGGAACTCATTATAGACTTAGTGACACGATCATCTATTTGTTTATCTATATCTGTAATATACATAAACACTTCTTCCACCATTTGTTTGCTAAATCTAGCTACTTCGCTCATAGGTAATTTCTGAATGTTTTCTTTCATACCTTCAGTACCTTTTCTTTTCACCTCAAATTGAATAGAAAGAAAGGCAGCATGCCCTAACGGATGAGGCTGAATAATATAAACTCTATCCGCTTTAGTTTCAAACAAAACTCTCCAAATCTCACCAAATACTTTGGCGCTATTTTCAGACCTTTTATAACTCTTTCTCTCCTCTTCTTTTTTAAACTGCTCTACTTTAATATCAGTCATTTTATTCCTTGTATACTGATTGTAAGAGAACCACGCAGCTATTATCGCCCCTACACCACTTATCACATTTGACAAATCAATTTCCATGTCATTAAAAGTATTTAATAAATAAAGTAATAAAAACATTCATAGCACACATCTCCACCCAAAACATTGGGTTAGTATTATAAAATCTGCTAATAATATTTATGTTCTTCTGTGCAGATACACCTATTATAGTATATAATATATAAGCTAACCAAACCAATAATAACAACGGATAGTTAAATATCATCCAAATCTGAGTTCCAGATAACAACAAAACAGCGCCAGATATATGAAGCTTCCTCTGGAATGAATCATTCTCAAAATCTGGGGAGCAACCTACTAATATCATACCAAGTAATGAAACAAATCCTAACCAAGCTGTATTTTCAGTACTTATCTCCACTATAGCCGGTATAGTTAACATAGGTGTTGCCCACATCGCAAAACGAAACCACCACTTATGTTTAATAGCATACCAAGTAGCGCTAACACTACGAGGTATCTTCCTGCCTTTAATACATACCGATACAGTATAAGACAATATAATTAACAGCGCTATACTAACAATAACTAACATAACCTAAAACAAATTAACTTTTTCGTTACTGTTTATATCAAAATATGTATCAAGATGAACCCAAGTTACATTATTTTCTAATCTTATAGGATACGGCAACAAACCTTTAAGTTGAATTATCTTATTTCTAGCTTGTTCTGCTGTCATACCTTTTGCATCAAAATCAATAGCACATCCTAATGAATGAGGACTTATGTATAATTGATTACTAACCGTCTTAGATTTTAATATATCACTCACATTACATCTAAATCCCCTTTCATCAAATTTTCCGCCTTTATCCCAATTGTTAGCATACATAGGAACTTTAAGTATATCCTCTCTAACAATCAATAACGTATGAAGAAATTCAGGTCGCAAATATCTCCAACACAAATTACCATCTCTCTTATATTCCTTGGGACCAACCAATTCTACAAGATCAAAATATTTACTCAATTTATTAATTATATCCTTTACTTCCATTGTTATAAATCTTTTCACAAATATAAAACAAAAGGGCTTCAATATCAAATATGAAGCCCTTTTCATTAATGACATATTTCCGATTATATCACGAAACCTCTTCTACATACCCCCCATCTATCAAGTCAACTAAATCAAAGTTCATTCCTTGACCTGAACTTCGGATACATTTGTATAAAACACCCTTATCTGTATAATAGAGACCTTCTTCTAATTCCATATTCCACTTCCAGGGTATCGGGTCCTCCAGCGTACCAGCGTGCTCTTCCTGCACCACCTTGTACAACGACTCCGTGCCTGTGTCTGGCTTCCAGTTTTCAGACAATGCATGTTCTTGAATTACTTCATATAAAACATAATCTTCGTCTTCGCTGGAACGATAATTGAAGCGGAATCCCACAGAAACAACTTTCCCTAATTCAGCATACTGTTCTCCCCATATCGGATACAATGATTGTACACTCAATGCATCATTAGGAGAAATATATGTAGCCATAGTAGGCATATTTATCATCATACGACTAAATGAAACAGCCTGAACTTCTACTGGGTTTTTATTAATTAATTCAATATTAGCATTAACCTCATCCTCAGTCGTATCAATAGGATCGGGAAATACATTTATATCTACACCTTCTACCTCTTCTACAGTAGTACATGCTTCAACACCGTCTGTTAATGAAGATGCTACTCCTAAACATCTATCATTATAGTTACCCATATCATCTATTACATATTCAACAACAGAAGACGGATAAAGTTTACCATATAGTTTAACTTCATTCTTGCGAGAGCAAGCATCTTTAATAGCTATTCTATCTTCTACCCACACATTTTTACCATCAAGTAAATAGTGTTTGTAATCATATGTTGCTATTTGATTCTTCTTTTCTCTCTTAGCAGATTCCAATAATTCCTCTGGAGTAGGTACAGGAACAGGAGTCAATTCCATATTAATGACCTCCTTAATATTAGCGCCAGGATTATCTTTCTTGAAATTAATCTGTCCTTCACTTAATTTATACCAACCAGATGGATTACTGTTCAAGTATTCTTCATAGGTAGTAACAATATTATTACTTTCAGGATCAATTTCTTCATTTAATCCTAAATAAAAACCTACTATTTCTCTATTAATATACCAAAATGTATATTCGTCAAAATTTATGATATTCATATGATTCTCTTTTTATCGTTTATTCCTGTTCCATTTTAGCTATATGCCATATCCCATCTACACAAACCATATTAAGTTCAGCCCATTTACCAGAAGGTATTGTTAAACTACTACCACACATTGATATATAATTACCAGAAGTAGGGATAGTAACAGTCCTATCCGCTCCAGAAGCAAGTATGTATGCTGTAACACTTCTGCCGTTCATGGAAGAACCAGTAGCGCTCATGCTCAAAGTTCCGTTTGCGCTCAATGTTACCTTAATAGTTTGATAATTTGCATTAAGACTAGCTACCGAAGTGGCTGTTGTACTAGCAAAAACCACATTTAATTTTGACTTGTCGGAAGAAGACATTAATCCATTAGCAGATGTTGTAGCTACAGAATAAGTAGTGTTAGTGTCCGTCCAAGGCACATTTACATAAGCCTTACCAGAACTATCCAACACAACAGCATAATTCTTTCCACTAGTATTATAACCTATCATAATACCTCCTAAAGCTGAAGAAGTAGATTTAGGCAAAGTATAATTGTTTGCACCAGTGGCTATACCATCTAATTTGGATTTATCTGTTTTACTCATCAACCCATCAGTAGAAGATGTGGCCACACTGTATGTAGTATTATTATCTGTCCACGGAACATTAACGAAAGCGTTTCCACTCGTATCTACTTGAACTTTATAATTTTTACCATTATTAGTATAACCTACTTTTATACCACCCAATGTTGATGCCGCTGTAGTAGGAAGAGTATAATTACTTAAACCATCCAATTTCTTCTTGTCATCAGAACTCATCAAACCATTGGAGGTTTGAGTAGCAACATCATATTTTGTATCTAAATCTGACCAAGGAACATTGACATACGCTTTGCCATTACTGTCCAAAACAACAGGATAATTTTTATTATTCGCTGTATATCCTATTTTAATACCACCATTTGTACTAGAATTAGCTAACGGGATACCATTGTTAACTTTGTCCAATAAAGCATCTACTTCAGATCCACTATATTTACTGTTATAAGACATGATATTTTGTTTTACTTGTTATTTTAATACGAAAATAAAGAAAATTGATATAAGTATATCAATAAACAGCTATCTAATTAATATCCGCTCTCCAATCATCAGATTTCATTAACTCATTAAATTCATGAGAACCTGAAATGTATATAGGATATGGATAATCTATACCATTATCCACACTTTCTACATCTGATAAAATCATGTTAGGTAGAAATAACTTATCATAATTGTCTAACTTCATGATAATTTTGCTTCTATCATTTGAATATCTAGGTGATAATCCTATACGATCCAATATTTCTTGCGAAACTTCATCCAACAATTTTGATGGTATTACAATATATTTCATAATTACTTTGCTTTAAAATCAATTAGGATAATAATTCTGGATAATACTGCTTCCATTTGTTTATAACTATTTCACGTTCTGCGTCAGATGTGTCATGGTCGATGATACAGAGAGCGTAAATAGCATAATTTGAATACTGGCTAAATCCAGAACTAGCTAAACGTCCCAAATTTAAAACAGCTGTTCCTTCGGTGTAATCTCCAGTTAAAATTTGATTTCCATTATAATTTTGTGAAGTTTGATAAACTAAAAAATCTTGAGAATAATCTACATACGTATTTCTACCGAATGAAATTGTACCATCTTTTATACCATCACTATATTCTACGATAAAAGCGCATCCATTACTCCATGCATTCTTATTACTTATCAATCCATCATAAGCATTTTTTCTATTAATCCACTTTCTCAACACCATCACTGTATATCCCTTTTCTTTAGTTAGAATAGGGAATGTGTCACATACGGCGCAATCATCTATACCATCGAAACATACGGCTCCGGCGTAATCGGGGATTTGTTCAATAGTAATGTTACAGGAATCTACAGTTTTAAGAAATTTAAAACCGCAATATTGATCGCCTTCCTCCATAGTGTGATTAGGAAGGGTGTAAACCCCATCAGAGGATATAGATAACATTATTGTTTTTGACGTTCTATATTCCAATGAAATTCCGGCTGGTAAGCCGATAATTTTAACTATCATGGAAGGAGCAATTAAAGAATATGCACGGTACTTTAGAAATTGAATACTCTTGGATTTTATGGAACTAATAAGAACAGAACTATTGGTTGCTGTGATATCAACTCTATCAGTCGGCTTAATCCAAGAATTACTTGTAAAATCCTCTTTGTATACCCCAACTCCACTATTCAATTTCCAAGCAAAGTTTTTAAACTTAAGATCATTGCCATTGCCAGAAGTATCATACCATGTAGGATCTTTAGACAGTTCCTCGTTTGTTAACCCCTTGCCATAATACATACCAACAAGTCCATCTATGTTCATATTATCTATAAGATCGGGATAATACTTGAATGGAAGCTTATCAGGAACATATTTGCCGTTTTTTACAAGGGCGCTCTGTATGTCTTTTTTAGTTTTTAATACTCTCTCTAATTTATCTGCTATAGTTCCCATTATATTATCTCCCCATTTATTTCGTCTAATATGGAACTTAAATCACCAAGCATAGAATTAATATCAGAAATACTATTAGCATTAGTACTGATATCATTCTTCATAGTTTGTACTTCTACCTTATGACTATCTACATATTCTTCCAATGCTGAAACTCTATCAAACAATTCGCTGGTTTGACCTTGATTGTCTATAACAGTATCACCTACAGCCATAGAAACAGAATTAGAATCTTTATTGTAGCTAATCTTAGTAACAGGAGTGTAGTTGTTTTTATAATCCAACATACCTCGTATGGTATTTACATCAAAAGAGTGGATTTTATTATATACTTCTTCTCCTCCGGTATTAATGAAATTATATCCACTTTGGGACATTTCTCCTCCCTTGTATGCTATTAAGTTAAAAGAAGCCTTACCGGTTCCTTTTGATGCAAACCATGTGGCGTATGTCATAAAATCAGTAACAGCAGGTAGAATGTCAAGATATTTATCCCTAAGGTCTTTTACTGATATATATACACATTCTTGACCTGAGCCTCTATTGTCTCCTCCCCATTTCATTAATCCTGTAACAGTAGAATTACTATTACCTGGACAATTCCATCCTACAGCCAGATTATCAGCATTCGGTATTCCAGAGTTCAATAGCTCGGTGGCTGTGTCAAGGTCGGTCCCAGCGGATGCCTCCCACAGGTATCTAAAAACAAGGAAGTCAGCAGAACCTATGGTAACAACCGATTCTTTGCTTTGATTGTCGGCCATAACCTCCCAATACCATGTATTGTTTCTGAATGTAGCCCTTATAGATTCTGTACCTTTTGTAGCTATATTGACAAAAGAACCACCTACATGAATATTAGTCACATCATATTCAACATCATAAGCATTTTTTCCTCCTTCTTCCATTTGAGGAAGATAAACAGTAGAACTTTTATCCCCTACATTGGATATGTATATCAAATAACTATCTCCTTCAATACCTACATCATATTTCATGCCTATAACTTCATGGTCCCCAGATGGAGACCAATCAACCAATATAACATGTTTATCCATAGGGATAGATTTTATAGTATTAGATACATTTACAGAAGACATGAAATGATAATAATTCTCATATATATTTGATACTTCATTATCTTCTGTTGCAGCAGCATCCAACCTATTTATCTCATCTTGATTGATTACTTCATGATCGTTGTAATCCAACCAATAATAACTTACCGGGGTAAATACTTTTGTGTATTTACCCTTTCTGATGACATTACCATCTATAATAATGTCTATTATATAATATTTTTTACATCCATCCATTATTCAAACCCATTACAGTTACATGAAACTTTAACGAAACCAGAAGGCACTTCTCTCCAAATTGTTCCAACTGGAACAGTAGTTACCGTACTTTCTAATACTGTAAGACTAATACTACCTACATTTAATTCATTATCCATAACCTTATAACCTTCGACATATACTTTTCCTTCATTGCTGTTATAACATTCTTTTATTCCTACAATATGCCTTTCGGTTTTAGAATAGAAATCACATTCCATCATCTTAAAATAAGATGGTATAGATTTTATTTCATAACCAATTGGGAAAAGAATATCAGTTGATTTAAGAACAATGCTTTTAGAAGAACGGACATTTCCATATCCATCTATCTGCATAAATGTTCTTACTTCCACTTTACCATTGTTTGTTTGGTAACAATTATCCACCACTTCGGAATCACTTGTAGAAGCATCTGGAAAATCACATTCTGCATTCAACCATGATGTAGGTATATCCGTAATTTCAGCACCTATGTTATAAGCAGGGTCCGTTGATTTAAGAACAATATTTCTTGATTCACGTAAATGTCCATAACCATCTAACGTTAAATAAGTTCTTAATTTAACTTTACCATCTAATGTTTTATAACAGTTTTCTACAATCTCTGTATCACTTGTTGTAGCATCAGGAAAATCACAAATAACTTTATCCCAATTATCAGGAATAGAAGTCATTGATTCTCCTCTTGAAATATCTGGATCAGTTGTTTCCATAACAAAAAGGTACTCCGCCCTCAGTCCAAGAACGCTGTCTACGGCTCTGTAACCTCCTACGTGAACCTTCCCCCCAGGAGTGGCATAACATTCATTTACTGTAATAATATGCCTTTCTGTCATATCCGGAAAATCACATTCCGTTTTAGTCCAATCGTTAGGAATACGATCTATTCTATCCCATTGAGGATAATTAGGATCAGTAGTTTTAGCTATATAATAATACTGCTCTCTTACACCAAGTATAGCATCTAAAGATTGGTATCCATTTATATTGACCTTTCCGTTACCTGTAGAATAACATTCATCAACATGAACTATTTCCCTGTCAGTCATATCAGGAAAATCACACACCATTCTCACCCAATCGTCTGGAATTTTCTCTATAGAAGTGCCAACAACTATATCTGGATCTGTAGTTTGAACTACAGTGAAAATAGAATCTCTTACTCCCAATATATTGTCTATAGCTCTCAATCCCTCTATTTGAACCTTTCCGTTAGCAGTAGAATAACATTCCAAAACATATGTGACATCTCTTTCTGTCATGTCCGGGAAATCACATACCATTCTAGTCCAATTTTTAGGTATAACGTTAAATGTATAGCCATCAGGAAAATTATCATCTGTAGATTGTATTACAGTATATATAGATTCTCTAACGTCTAACCTATCGTCTATAGCTTCAAGACCTTCTATCTCCACTTTACCATCAGGAGTCTTGTAACATCTGTTGATAAATGTAACATCTCTCTCTGTCATATCTGGGAGATCACAATCTATCATAACCCAATCATCAGGTATTTTAGTCAATAAAGTACCTATGGGATTATCCATATCTGTACTATCCGTAATCCTATGCTGCTCTTTAAGAGTATCCATCTGATCGTTTAACAAATACCAACTCCACACTTCTACTTTACCACCTAAAGTACGATAACACGTTCTGAAGTCCTTTATAACCTTTTCAGCTATATTGACCCATTCCCATTCTATATCACTAGGTATTTGAGCAATAGAGTTCTTTTTCCCATCATCACCCAAATACCAATAACAACCATTTAAGGAAACAACTACCTGATAAATCTTATCCCCTATTTTAATACCAGACTTTTTATCATCTACTGGCGCATAGGAACCCCATTTACCAAAAACATCTATTATTTTTTGAATACTTCTACTAAAAGCAGAAGTTATATCAGCCACTAAATTCACGTTAATAAATTTTATTGTTATACATCCAAATATACAAATTTATATCGCATAAATAAAAAAAGAGGATGAGGATCTACCTCACCCTCTTGGGATATTTAGGAAAAAAGGAATCAAACTTTACAAGGCTTTATGTTAGCCGAAGCTGCAAGCATATCCATTAATTCCTGTATTCCTTCATGTGCTCCATAAGGAACATAGAAGTGGAATGTAATATGATCACTTATAGTTCTACCAAAACCATTTGAATAACGTTTAGGATTGATAGTAAATGAGAAATCAGCGTATTGTTGCAAAAGAACTAAACGAGTTTCTTCATTTGTGAATGTACGCTCCATAACGTTTTTATAAGTCTGGCGGAAATCGAAATACATACGAGATTCACGTTCTCTTCCTAACAGATGTCCTCCCATATGAGTTCTAGGGGCCCAATGAGATTTATATTCTGTGTGGATCGGATTATAGTATGTACTGATAGCTTCTCTTTGTTCATCTGGATAACCACCTTGTACTGCTATTCTAACAGAACCTTCTTCGAAAGCAATATCATCAATCAAGCAATCGCTCGGAGTGATAAGGTAGTCAATTCCACGGAACAAAACGCCCACCTTACAGTTCTTGGGCAGCGGGTCTGCGATGATGGTGTCATCTCCTGCAACGGCTCCCAAACGTTTCCAGTTACGACCGCGATATGATTCTGGAGCTTTCGATACATAGAAATCCTTGAAAATAGGATCACATTCTTCACAAACCATGTTAGTAATAACAGTAGTTTTGAATTTATGTTGACAACCCCCAGGGGCTCCATAATCATCTATCTTCAGATACGGAAATGCTTCCTGCAATTCTTCTTTTGCAGTATTACCGCATTCATCATCTGGCAATGTTATTGAATAAGCTTCTTTAGAAATAGTACAAGAGCCACAAGCCGTCCATGCTACAGTAGAAATAGTAGGATTACTACACATATCCTTAGTAGTAGCCACATAAGTAACTTTAGCTGTAGGATTAGCTTCTACAAATGTTTCTATTTGTTTATTTGTAAGCTTCTTTGACACAGCCACAGTATACATGCCAATACCATTATTTTGAGCATCAGCCTTAATAGCGGTTCCTGCTACAGCTCCTTCCAATGATTCAACAACAGTTGATTGGTCAATACCATCATCTTCTAACGTTACTGCATAGATAATTCCACCTTCTACTTCTGTGTAACCAGACGGACAATCTTCACAGCCTTTCATTATAGAAGAAAGCTTTTGGGTGTAATTAGCCGGTTTAGCACCCTGCTTCATCACCTGATACTTAGTAGTAGACAAATTACGTCCTACACGTTTAATATCTAATCCCGGATAAGCAGCTTTCAACTGAGTCAAAGCATAAGCATCACCTGTATCACACATTTCTATACAATAGAAATTCATAGGAATTTCAACAGGCTCCTTAGCGGGATTACTATCGCAAAAATGTATAGGTTTTATTTCGATATAATCACCTACTTTTCCACCACCAGCTACAGGTTGATTTTTTACCCTTTTGATAAAATCCAAAACAGCAGCCAAAACATCTACTTCTTCACAAGGATCACATTCTGTACAAACATCTGGTTTACCTGGGCAAGAATCAAATAAGATGTAATCATCTATAAACAACTCTCCTCTAGGATATCCTCTAAGTTCGAACAAACGACCAGTAAGTTTGATATGAACAGGAATACGATCTCCCTTGCGAGCTTTTATTTCTGTACCGTCATCAATACCATTATATCCGAATATAACTTCATCTACCTTTATATTGCTTTCTTTAGGAGCAGATGCATATACATCTATAATCTCATCAATAGCAAAAGCAGTAGTAGAATTAGATTTATCATCAGATATACGAGATTTAACCATCTCGTTTCTACCTACGCGGATTTCATAACGTTGTTCATCTTTTCTACGACCCTTGAAATTGGTTATAGCTTTAAGACCATTTTCGGTCTGCTCTCCTTCTATATCATAGATAGCTATTTGACCTTCTTGCAAAAGCAAAGAATCAACATCTGCTAATTTGGCATGAGGAGGACAAATGATGTACCGATCATACGGTTTATGAATTGCCATACTTAATATATTTTTAAATTAATAATCTTCAACTACTCAAAAATACCTACTATTAATATATTGACCAAAATCATTTGAGATTAATTAATTCTGAATGTGGATTAAGAAATATTTAATCACAAAGGAGATGTCACATTATTAGAGTCAATTTGATAACGATTGTATTCACTTTCATTTAATGCAAATTGTTTTTCTACCATATTCAATATAATATCCACAAGTTTATCATCTAACTCTGGATCTATATCCGAAGAATTGGTATTATCAGATTTTATATAACCAGATATATCAACAGGTTTAGGATATCTGTAATATGTGATAAATAACTTATCTACATTAAAATCATCTACATATACTCTAACACCTTCTTCTCCTATGGTGTAAAAAGCATCTCTATAAACATAAGATGGTTTATTAAATTCATCAGCAAGAAGTTCGTGAACATTTTCGTTCTTAGCTTCCCATAAATTGAAATCAGAAGCAGAACACTCTCCTTTTGAAAATATACCACTTATATTGATAAAAGCAAAATAATCAGAAGGCAAAGAAAATAAACTACTTTTAGGATTATCTATATCCTTCTTCTTACTCATATCTTTAGAATAAACAGCCAATTTCTGTAAATATCGGACATCATCTTCATTTCTTTTATTAAGAAAATAAAGAACAAGGCGATTTTGTTCTTCGTTAAATAACTGAACAAATCTCGCCTTATCCAATTTTATACCTCCATTGGTTGCATTTTCTTCTGCTTTCTGTAAAGCCCTAAGATAGCAATCAATTATCTTCATACTTGTCAAACATTTACGCCGTTGGCTATTTTTTCTTGTTTATCAATCATCTTGTTGTATTCTTCAAGGAGAAGAGCTTTATATTCAAGCATATCCTTATTATCAACAACAGACATAGCGGCAGTAATATAATCTGGACCAAGAGAATTACCCATGAATATAATACCAGTGCTTTCTATTTTCAGCACTCCTGAATATACCATTTCTTTTATCATTCGATGGAAAGCTATGATTTGAGGTCCTCTGTCTTCCTGATTATTTGAAATAAATCGTCTATAAGCATCCTTATAAACATCTATGTTAGTATTCTTTTGTTCAATCCAATTAGTAAATGAATACTGAATCATAGAATCTTCTAATTTAACAGAAGATATAACATTCAAGTACATCAACAAATCCTTGATATTTTGCTGCTGCGTTTCAGTACCTTTAAGCATAGACATAAATTGATATATGATTTCAGTCTTATCCAATTGTCTCTGCTTCCTAATATCTACAGCCGTTGTCTTATCCTCTACACAATACATTGATTTCTGGAACTCAGGATTTCCATCTTCGTCTTTAGGAGTAAGCAATTTAGATTGAAGAGAAATATATAAATCAAAGAGATCGTATATATCGTCTGTGTAGAACAAACGGGAATCATAATTTCTTACTGTAGTTGTATCCCAAAAATCATTATTATCCTGAGATAAATCCTGCCCAGTAGCTTCCTCATAAGGTGCTTTTATATTTTTTATTCTTCTATTCAATTCTTCTTTTTTCTCATACTCTGGCATCCCTTTAAAACACTTTGATCCAGCATAGAACCCGGTATCATAAACTCTTAATTTAGCATCAAACGGACATGGAACAATAGTTTTGTTCCCTAAAAAAGGAGATTTTGATATACCCCTTTCTTGATAACCATCTGGAGCCGTTTCATCAGATTTACCAGTTATAACATAAATTGAATCAGAATAAATTTTCATTCCACTGACATCAGCCAGCAATCTCTTAGTAGAACCTTCTACTACTTCTTTTTTCTTTCCCATTTTTCCTTAATTATATCCTTTTAAAAAATAAGAAGATGCCGGGATAGTATCCCGGCTTTCTTCATCATTATGACAAAAACCTACAAAGAATTTCTCAATAATTCAATAGTAACAAACTTACTTGTATCCTTAACCCAGCAAGCTGAGATAGAGTGACACCAGAATTGTTCTGCCATACGAGAATGGCTTGCAAGGATGTCACCACCAGTCGGAGTAGTAGAAGACCAACGTCCACGTTCATAACCCCACCACATTGAACCTCCTTCTGGCTTAATATAGAATACGTTGCTATTTATATTACCAATACGAGCTTCAGAAGTATTAGGTATACCAGCAAAAGCGTTAGACCATTCTCCCTGAGTCAAATCCTCCATAATACAAGAATATGACGTAATAGGAGTCATACCGTCAATCAATTGGCTTCTGTCTGTCAAATCCATATAATCCAAAGAAGGTTCGTGTTCTATAATAACACGTCCAATGCCAGGGATTATAACTGATTTAATCTGAACTACTCCTAATTCCAAAGCGTTGTTAGGACCAGTAACCGGATTTTGGATAATACGTTCATTACCCAACAAATACTGCAATTGTCCTAATTGAGCGTTAAATTCATCGCGGAATATTTCTGTAATATTGATATACGCTTTAGCACCTACCTTAAACTTCATTACACGTTGTTCGATAGGCAAATCGTTGCGGCCACGGAAAATGTAGTCTGCTGCTTCCTGGAAGTGCTCTCTGCGGATACCGCCTGGACGAGAATAGGAGATAACAAAACCACGGCGCAATTGATGATACAAACCTTCATTTTTCATCAATACACCATTATGACCTTTTACACGACCACCACGCATAAACATAAGTTCATATGCTTCCATTTTAGCCAATTCAGCCAAACAGAACAATGATACTGTAGATGCTACACGTGCCGTTTTAGGATTAATTGTTCCATCAGGAAGACGAGAACCGATGATAGCATAACTAGCATCTTGACCAGTAATACTGCTTATTTGTCTTACTTTGGCATAAGCTTTTTCTATAAAGTCTTGTGTTCCTCTATCAGCCCAACCAAAGCTTTTCATACCAGCATACATAGTAGTCTCACCTTCAACACCACGGTGTCCTGCTAATTGAAATTCACAAGTCATAGTACCAGCCTTGGAAGCTCCACCTACTTTACTGAAATTAGTACTAAATTCACCTAAAGCATCAGTAACTTTAAAGTATTTAATACCTGCTCGAAGCGCAAATTTCGGGTAATATTTTACACGGTCTCTTGAAAATAATCTACACCAATATCTCCAGTTTTCTCCTTCTTGACGAGGCGGACGATCTTCAGCAATAATAAGCTGACAACCTTCAGCCATATCATATGTCAAAATATCATTTTGTGTAAACTCTGCGTTTAACACTATTTCGAACAAACTTTCATCAATACCTGGTTTAGCATACTTCATTGAAGTATCTTCAACCGTAACAACTTCCATTGATTCCGTAATAGGAAGATCATAACGGAATGTACCATTAGCACCGTTTACTGTAATAGTAGCATCCTGTCTAATCATTCCTAAATACATAGGAAGAGGATAGTTTGAAATATTAGCAAACAACTGAAGAAGACCTAAATGGTTTCTATCTGGATCTTCAGCATACCATTCTTCCAAAGAAGAAAGATCGTGTTCTACCAGGCTAGATCTTACCGTCTTAGCACTGGTATAAGCAATCACTGTATCACCATTAGCGGTGGCAGGAAAATTTTTAGTATAAAATGAATTTGCCATGAATCACTTCTATTTTAAATATTATTCAACTCTATTTCATCTACTTTAATACCTTTAATCTCACTACCTCTATTATCTACAGGAGCTACACTCCTGTTTTTATTAGTTGTAGTAACCATTTTGTATGTTTTTATCTTTTCTTCTTTAACTCTTTTACTCGACTTTTGCTTAATAAATTCATCTGGATTCATTAAAAACATAATCAAATCAGGAGCCTCTTCTGGATTCATCAATATCTGTCGGGCTTTTTCCATTGCCAATGGCATTCCAGGATTTTGCTCGGAAGTAGAAAATCTGAAATTCAAAGCTTTATTAAGCATACTATCATTTAACTGATACTTCTGAGAAAGACTTGTTTTAAGTTCTTTCTTCATTCTTTTCAAATCTTCCAAATCCTTAGCTCTCTTCTGTTCTGCAAGGACTTTTCTCTCTTCAATAATTTTATTCATACGAGCATTGAGATCAGCTTTATATTTTAAAGCTCTTGCTTCTATAAAATCATCTCCCTTAGATACTATGCCATTATAATATTCATCTGCATCTTCTTTAGGAAGACCAAGCAAATCAACATAATGACGAATTATCTTCAACTGATCTGATTTATTTTCAATATCCAACTTCTCTATAGGAGAACTTGTTCTATCGTATTCTTTCAAAATATCTACGATATTAGCACCAGATTTTTCAGCCTCAATCAACTTTTTAGTAAAATCAGATACAGAATTAACATCAATCTTATCTTGCATCAATTCTTCTTTCTGACTATTCATTATAGTTGCGATAAAATCACAAAAATGATCTTCGTCACTCAAATCAATATTATCTATAGTTAACTCTTCTCCTTCATCGTTAGTGAATACAGAATTAGTTAAATCAATAATACCTTTGTTGTTAAGAGAATCAACGATACCTCTGTAATTGATAGAACCACCAAGAATAGGCTTTTCACCTTCTCCATCAACTGGTTTTTCTACTGGTTTTTCAACAGTATTTTCATTTGGTTTTTCTACCGTTTCCGTTGCATCAGAACCTTCAGTATTACCATCGTTTACTGGAACATTATTTTTATTACCTGTTCCTTCTCCACCAATAGACATAATATCGTCTTCTCTATTCAGGGTGTTTGACGAATCTCCTAAATTAAAAAGATCATCTACACCAACTATTCCGTTTTTCTCCATATTTCCCATATCACAAAATTATATAAACAATTAACAATCACATAATAATATTATTATTGTTTAAAGTACAATTAATATTAAACATTTCTGAATGTACATTAAACTTTTCTGAATGTACATTAAATATTTCCAAATGTACATTCAGAAATATTTAATCTATACTATAACACTAATTTTTATTTATCCCAGCCACATATTTTTTAGCATTATCAGAATCCTGCCTTTGTTTTATTTCCTTGGCTTTCAAATCCAATTTGGCTAATTCTATTTTTCGTTTATCATCCATTTCTTTGGACTTTAAATCAAGCTTTCTATTTTCAAGAGTATTCTTCTGCTCCATGCCAGCTTCGTCCAAAGCTTGCTGAGAAACCTGCGCCAGATAGTTGAGTGATGTCACGTCCGCCTTAGCGTCAGCGGCTCGACCAGCAGCCTGTACTTTTTCTTGTAAAATACGGTACTGACCTTTTATATTCTCCATCTTTTCTTCGTGCTGATATTCTCTTTCTTTCTCTCTTGCATCAGCCTCAATCTGCTGCTGATTGATTTGCATCTGCTGTTGTTGCTGTTGCTGCATAAGCTGATCGCTTCTTCTTCTAGCATTTCTAGCTATTTGTATCAACTCAACCATAGAGTCAGCAGTAAATATAGATGCTAAATCATATATGTCTCCTCCGGCTGTATTGAGCTGAAGCATGTATGTCTTGAATTTTTCAAGCTCTTCTCTCTTTTTAGAATTAACTATAGCTTGTACACCTAAATGCCTCATGCTAAGACCATCTGTTCCTATTCTTAAAAAAGCGCGAGTTAAATCACTTTTTGTATACATAACAGAAATATCTTTACCATCAGATTGACATTGTTGAGCCACCGCCAAATGAAGATCCAATGCTCTTCTTTTGAAATATTCAAAGTTATCAAAATAAATTTGAGTTTGCAACATAGAAGCTGTTACACCTTGTTGAGTACCAACTGCTGTCTCATATTTATTAGGACCATTTATAGCCTGAGAAGTAATACCAATCATCTCAAAACATTTAGTTTTAGCCCATTCTGCTATTTCCATACGAGTTTTTATCTGTTCTGTTTGAGATAAATCGTATACAGCAAATTGATTAAACGGTATATTACTTCCAGTATTCTGTTTAGAAGTATCTATAGTCAATGCTCCCGTAGCTTTGGCAGCATCTAATAAATTAGCCCATATATCACCTATATCTTCACCTAAATTCTTATATTCGCTTGGAACAAAACCAATATCCGTTAAAAGGAATCTACCAATTTCCTTTTCAAGAATATTATTCATTTGATTGATAGCGAAATTGTAGAATATTTGATACGGTTGTATTCTTGCTGCCACAGAAGATCCTATAAAACCAGCTACCGGCAATACAAAATCGTATATATTACTATCTCCTTTTATTTGATGATTTATAGGTTCTCCATCAAGATACAAGGGTTTTTCTGTTAATCCACCTCCTGATATCTTTACTCCATATCTTACTTGTGGCAAGTAGTCAACAAAATAAGTATTTACTTCTGGATTGTTAACTCCTTCACTCATGGTACGGTTTATTTTCTTTATACCATTTTCTTGCAAAAATTCTTGAAGAAGTTCATCTGTTACTATTTCCTGAGAAACCAATCCTGTTTCTGATTCATATGTAACAAAATATACTCTTTGAGGAGATACCCAATACGATTCAGTTACTTGATATAAATCCGATCTAACAGGTTTATCAGTCAAAGATTGAGCTTTATTTACATAACCACCATATTCGAAATTAGGTAAAAATCTCTCCCTTTTATATTCATTTCCATCCTGGTCATAAGTAGTATACACTCCTTGTGGAATACCAGTATAATCCTCAAATGCTTTAATAGATGCATAATCTTTATATCCTTTCCAGGGTATTATCTGATTCTCATACATCATCCCCACACTAGCTACTTTCGTTAAACTGGTATATGAACCAGACTCCATATTACCATTTATACCCTGATATACTGTATTTCCACCTATTAATTTTTGCTTATCCTTGTCTGTCAATAGATGTCCCCATCTGGTTATTATATCAGTTGCTGTATAATAATGCACGCGACCTACATACTCTCCGTATTGAGGATATTTGCTGTCTAGTGTTTGAGAATAAAATGTATTTAAAGGAGACCATCTCTCTGGTTTATAATAATCATAACCTACATGGTAATTTCTAAAACATTTGCCAGTAAGAAGATAATCAATGAAATTTTCTTGATCTATTTCATCCATGTAAAATCTGCCGCGATCTGCTTCTAGTGTATAACCAGCCCATCTTACTTGCTCAGATTTCCATTTGGTGTTCATAAAGTTCTCTATCTCTGGTGGAGTCATAGATATCTTTATTTGATTCACCTGATCAATATATTGTTGTTTTTCCTCTTCTGTACCCAAGTTGTTAAAGTCCGGATCAATGCCAGCCTCCAATAACTTTTGTTTCAACATCTGATCTAACGATTCTTTTACATAATTATGTAAAAGACCCTCTTTGGTTTCCGTCCATTGATTTATTTCTGTTTCGTCTAATCCTACAACATTGTATTTATCAGACATATTTCCAAGCCACCCTACAAAAGCATTTACTATAGTTCCTATAATATCATAATGCTTTAAAAAAGAAGGTATATTGACATCAGTACGCAATTCTTGAACCTCTCTCAAATATGGAATCATATCTTTTAATTCCATAAAAGATAGTTTACCGTCTTTCATACGGTAAAAATCCATATATTTCTGATTCTCTTTTAATTGCTTCAATCCTATATGCTCCAATGCATCCATAGTAGCATGAAACCATTCCTTAGTTTTTTTATTGGTAGGTATGGCTTGAACTGGCAATCCAGAAAAAATACCATTAGCGGGCCAAACTTGATTTCTATTAAAGTACTCCATCTAACAATCTTTTCGACAAATATAGATAATTTATCTGATATTCCGCATTTTAAAAGGATTATGTCTTCGTGTAGTAAACCCTTTCACCTGATAAACTCTCATCCTTTCTCTCTTCTGTTCATTAGCCTTTTCAGTAGAACTTTTAGGCATATAATTCATATCGTCATAATATCTGGCCAATGCCAAAGCATGTCCGAATGCTATCAAACGGTCTGTATTAACTCCTGGCCCGAATGCAATTATTTCATCCAATAATTCAATATCGGGTATACGATAAACTCCTTTTTGAGTTATTTCATTTCCATCATCATCAAAACCAACAACAACATCCTCCCAGCAATATTGCATTACAAGATTGTATATCATTCGCTGGTTAGGAACTGTAGGGGACAATCCTAATTTATTGTTTTGCTTTGTTCCTGCTCTAACAAGCTTATTGGCTAAAGCTTCCCCCTCTTCCAAAAGAACATACTGCTTGTTCCTTCGGGCAAGATAGGTCTCAAACATACGGTCGGCGTTCTCCATAAGACACTTGGCCCCATACGCCTCTATAAGGATTTCGCATATACGACAAAAATCATCTGACACAGGAGGTCTTGATACATAACTTGCTACTATTTTATAGGCAAATGGATCATTTATATTAACATGACGTTTTAATACATAAAATGCTCCTAATGAGTCAGTTCCTGATTTATCCTGCTTATATGGATCTTGCCCCGATACGTAAGTATAATCAAACACCCCTCCTTCTTCTGGTGGATCTTCGTATATTACAACAGGTGTATCTATATTGCCTCCCTTAAAAGGATAAGGAGCCAAAACCTTCTCACTGAAACTATATCCAAGTTTCTTACCCTCTTTTTGGAATATATCTACTAATTTACCTGGTCTACCTTCTTCCAATAATCTACTTTTATGTATAAGAGCATCTTCTACTGGAAATCTATTTACATTGGCATTCAAGAAACAATCATCAATAGTTTTAGGATAAGCCATCTTATATTGTACATAAGATGATTTATCTCCAGTAGCAAGACTATTTAATTCGTTATTAATAGCCTCTGTACTTTTATCAAAATTAGTTACTTTAATATTTATCTTTTTTAAACCAGGCGCATTTGATATATTAAGATACTTATCCAATGTAGTTTGATCCTTTTCAAATGCATGAGACATTTGCCCTGGAGCAAAACATCCAGACTTACATATTCTCCATGTAGGTCTTATACATTTCTTATTCAAAATATCATAATCGAATACTATAAACTTATATCTAGCCGGATCATTCATTACCTTCTGGGCATCCTGAGATCTTTCTACATTACCTCCTGTACCCATCGCAAGCAAATAACCCCTCATTTTACCGTTTTGCATATGAGAAGGTAAACCAGCTTCATAAGGAGCCAAAAAAGGATATTTACCTACCTCATCATATATAGTGGTATATGGAGTACCACCGGCAGGTTTTAAAGAACCAGCAGTTTTACCTTGGTCAATATTACTTACACGTATACGCGCGTGTATATCGCGCTCATTTCTTATATTCCTTGTGCCTAATATTACTTCTTTAAACCAATCATTACCCGTTCTGTTTATCTTTAAGAAAGGATGAACATTGTCTAATCCAAATTCAAGATATTCGGCTATATTCATAAGGTCTTCTCTACTACCACCAATTACATTGTGAGTTAAGTTGTATGTCATGGTAGCATTTCTAGCTATCAAAGAACTCATGATTGCCGAATTATGAGTTACTATATAATTGGTAGTCAAGAAAAGATGAGACTTGTTATTTACTGTTATACAAGTAGCTGGGTATTTACCATTTATTGATATATTATTTATAGCAAGCTCTTTTTTATTAGCTGATAAAATAAGATGTCTTCCATTATAATTTGCATACCAACCATAAGACCAAAACATCTTCTGGATGAATCTTATTACTTCTACATCCTTATTATATATTGTAATAACATCTTCACCAGTAACTACATTATTAAATGCTCTTATAAAAGATTCTATAAATGTTTTCTTTTGGCTAATAGAAGACCTTAGAAACTTTCTACACAAGGATTTATCAAATGGTATTTCACATATAGTTCCAGATAAAAAAGAAGCCAGCATCGCCCCATAAGCGGACGGCTGGATAGGCAAACGGACAGCAGGGTAGTTCACTGGCTCCGTTATCGGTATAGACATTTTTTTATAATCACCCGATATTATTCCTTTAAGACTCCTCTCTACCCATTTGCTACCTATTTTTACTTTCCACAGATGTTCTCCACAACATATTATGTTTCTACCGTCTTCAAATACAACTTTATAGGTTAACACATTACCTTGTGGATAAACACCATCTACTTCAACCAAATTACCAGATTCGTCATATATATAATCCCCTACGACTATATCTCCTATTGGTTTTTCGCGATCCTCTAAATAAAGTATTTCCGAATTTAATAAAGCCTTGCCAAAACGTCTTGTTCCAAACAAGAATATACCTTTTTTTTCTTCTTCAGCTTGCTTAAGTATCTCGGCAAAGAACCATTCATTGTCACGAAGTTGAGATAATCCAGGAACACGATTATCACCTTTATCCAACATCATGTGCCAAAAATTCAAATGCCAATACAACCAGGGATGAATAAATACGCCATTTATAGTAACACCTTCAGATAACTTAATGGCTTCATTCTCCCAAAACTGCTTTACATCATCATCCTGCTCTTCATAAGGATAAAGATCATTCCAATAAGGAATGTCTTTCTCCTTCATGTTAATAAATAATTCTTTGCTTTTTAAATTCATATCATCTTATTTATTCAAAGACTCATTTTTCACAAACTTCTGAATACCAGAAACAGATTGACCAGCTTTCAGATTCGATCTATTTTTCTTTGCTTCCAACTGTTTATATATTTCCATGATACCGCACATTTCCATATATGATTCAGTCCATCCCATTAAGCTATCTGTTAATCCTTTCTGGAACCTAAATTCAGCCTCTTTTTTTTCATCTGGAACTTTTGTCCAAGAATTAGATCGAAGATACTGTTCGGCTTTGTCAATCTGATCTTTTAATATAGATAATTTACTGTCTATATAATTGGCGTCATTTGTTGTCGGTTTCCTTATTGCCATTAGATTTATCCTTTTCCTTATGGTATAAATCATATTGATTCTTCAATTCATCATACATTGGTTGAAGATCAATATTACTTAACTTATTATAGCTGTTACCTACTATAGTAGTAGAAAATTCTTCATCTATGAAACTTATTTTACCATCTATATTCTGGAAAACAAAATCTCCGCCTGATGCAACGATAGATTCAAGTATCTTTTTATCCTTATCGGATAACGACAATTCTATTTTCAGATTAAAAGATAGTTGATACAATAATTTCAATCTGGCTACTACTTTTATAACATCAGCCTGAATAATACTAAGTTTTATATTCTCTGAATCTATAAAGATAAAATCATCTTTATCTAATTTATCTTCTTTTTCCTTTTTAGATATTATGGTATTAACCATTTTATCTATACCCTCAGCAACATCATTGGAGCCATCTATCAATAACTTATAATATTTTAAATGATTATCAAGCTCTATATTAAAATCAAATTTGTCCATTTTTCCTATTTCCTTATTATTTTATGTGTTCTTCAAATATTCTATAATCTATTTCCTTAAACAGTTTCTCGTCAGATATAGCTCTAAGAAAGGATAAAGATTGTCCGTTCTCCTTTGCAAGATGACGAAGTACAGTATATAATATATCCCCAGTGCTATAATCTGGAAAATCATCACAAGCATTTTCTAAAAATACGAAAATAACTTTTCTCTTATCTTCGCATTGCAATCTCCTAACTCTACAACAATTTTTATCCATATCCTTATATATTATCCGTTATTGTATTTTACCCTTGAAATCCAATACTACTGATTCAGATTGATTGTCTTTATATGTTTTACCATTTATAGTATAATCAATCCTCATTTCTTTAACAAACTCCCCTAATCCAAAATTTTCGGTATTTATTTTAACACCTATTTCATGATGCTTTTTGTCTACTAATTTCAAATCAGGTTCAGTACACCCACAACTAGCACTTATCTTGCTTATTGTTATTTCATGTTTGGACTGCAATATAAAAGAAAATTTTATATTTTCACCTTTTGGAACTGGATTTAACTTAATCAAAAATTTGTTGCCATCTTCCGATAAATCAGTATTATATAACTTGTCATCAGTAGATATAAGGTTAAATTCATCAGAATCCATAGTAATTAATTCCAATCTATTCCATTTGGATTCATTGTCTTTATCTGAAGTTACGTATCCATAAGGAAGCCAGTCTGGTCGATTGTCTGTCTCGCCCATAGCGCATTCCTCTGTCTTACTCCAGGCTTTCTGCTTAATAAAGCAAGTACATATAGAACATCTGTTTTTACCCAGCATTTTACTAAAATACAAAGAACCAGTAGGGATAAGAGAGTTAGGTATGTTTTTGGTGTTGAATTTACAACCATTGCATTTCTCTAACCGTTCCCTATACCATTCTGGATAATCCTTTTCTTTTTTAGGAAGTTTCTGTAGAATAGTGTCCATAAATGCATTGTAAATAACTTCTGCCTGCAAAATCTTTTTCATGCTTAAAAAATTTTTTGTTGTATATCTTGTATATTTTCAAATCTAAAACCACGGCGCAAGATTTTAATATAATGAGATATATTATTTGTCTTGAAATCACCTTTCTTTATTTTCTTTTCCTGATTAGCATAAGATATATCATTTATCTTCTTATCCAAACATTCCAATTCCTTTTCTTCGTGTTTCAACATTATACCAGTATATTTTATCTTGTTCAGCAATTTTCTTTTTCTTGTCTTCATTTGAGGCAAATTGCAAACCATAGAACCTATATAAGGTATAATAACTTCAACGTTATCTGTGTATCTTAATAAACAATGTATGTAAGACACACTGGAAAAAAGAACGTCCTCTATTTGTTCCTTGGTGTATTCATCACCAACTTTTTCCATAACACTCTCTACTATATGAGAGTTGAATGAAATAAGATTCCTGTCCTTACTCATCGTCTAGCGTCTTACGATAGAACAAAGATACTAAAGCATTTTTATCTTTAGACCCTTCTAGTATAAATAATCTTCGAATATTTTCAATATCGGGCGATAAACATCTGGTTTTGTAACTACCGTCCCGATCTATCAGGATGCCGCGCTTCTTCATTTCTGTATCCAATACAGACACATATTGAAGATCCGTGGAGTAACAATGAGCAAATTTCTTCTTGGTATCATAAGAGTACCCAAACACAAAATAATAAGACAACAAATTGATATGCCTAGAATCTATTAACCCTTTTCTATCGGTAGCCATCAAATATCCATTATAGAACAACAGCACCTTCTTTGCCATATCTACTGTGTCTTTGTATGGTATCAAAAAACGATACATTCTTCCTTCAACTTCCTTATTATTAACTTCTTTCATGATGAAAACTTTTGTACAAAAATAAAATATTTGAGATTTATAAATCTTTAATTAACATAAATTAATATGTAGTTACAAAACATTTAACTATATTTGCAGAGTAAAAAATGGAAAAACATTTTGTTGCTTGTAAAATATTGGTAACTTTGCATTGTTACCTTACTGAATATTTTGCAAGCATATATAAAATATCCTGTTTTGTTTGTAAAATATTTGCGTAAGGTAACATCAAGCAACAATTTTAAAAGAAAACAGAGGAACGGCAGAATTTTCTCTGCCGTTTTTTTTGTTACAAAAACAGGATAGATGCAAGGAAGACTAATTAATATAAGTAGGGTATTGATATTGAATAACATAAATGATAGTACATTTATGGATATGATATCTTTATGTATTTATATTAAAGCCAAAATAGGTACTTCAAGACTGTTTTTTAAAAACCAAAAAGATTTACTTCGACAACTTCACATAGGTCATTCAAGATTTTGTAAAATAAAGAAACATAAGTTATTCAACGACTTTATAAGATTAGAAGATAATTTTATAGTTGCTAAAAAGCGTAAGTACAACAAAATTCAACTTACGTTTGGAATAGGGAATCATGTGAAAATCAAAGAAACTAGACCTATAATCGAATTAGACGAAAATAAAATACATGATATAGATTATATCCAAGATCAAATAAAGGTAGCATTGTTCAATAATGAAGTTATTGTTTTGAGAAATCGGCTGCATGGCGGTGAGATGTATTCCTGCTCTTCTGATAAAAAGGAAGGGTGTCGTTTGCTGGAGGTATTAAAACAATGTACATTTAGTTATAAAGCAATAGCATCTAAACTTGGTTGCGGAACAACAAAAGCTAAATATATAGTAGATCAAGCTATAAGTCAAAATCTGGTAGTAAAGAAGATCAATATAATAAGTGCATCATGGTCTAAAGATCCAGGGTACGCTAATTACGTAAAAGAATGCTGGGATAGCCTTCCAGAGGGGAAAAAGGTAGGCGCTGCATGGGAGAGCAACGGCATATTCTTCTGGCAGATTGGGAACTCTTACACTACGGTAAACAAAGAATCAGCTAACAGATGGTACTATGGTCAAAGAGAAATAGAGCTGAATCACCCAGAAGAATATAGTGACATAAAAAAAGAATATGACCTATATGCTAAAAAAATGGATGATAATATGGTAAATGATTTGTTTAATTTCATCGGAATAGATGAAATAACAGATCCCAGTAATATTACAACCATTACAAACAATGAGGAACACTCAGATGAGCTTATCAAAATAGAAATAAAAAGGTATATGGAGAGAGTGTATCCTAGATGGGGTGACTTAGATAGTAAAAGAAGAAATGCTGAAATAAGGAAGTACTTTAAAGCACACAAGAAGGAAACCAAAAATAAGTATTTAAATAATTACTATAGAGGTATACTGGCTGGTCATAACAGATATAACAAGATGGATGAATCCACAAAGTTATATGCCAATGAAGCCACGGAAAAATGGCTGGATGCCTGTGCTAAAGCCGGTGTTTTACCGAAGACCATATCAGGAGCTGTGAGGGCGCACCAGAAGAAAGAAGCCAGGATGGGCAACAGAGTTGGGTTCGAAGATGCCATAATGTCAGTATACCTAAAGAAGATAGACGAGGGTAAGCAAGAGTATGCAGAAGCAGTATATAAGATGTCCTACCTAACAGAGACAGTTATGGCAGAAAGAATATACAACGATCTACTTATGAAAGGAGTAAACATAGAGGCTGAGGTAAATAACGTAAGCATAGAAGATCTAATTAAAGGAAGAAGATCAGAGAATATGGAAGGATTATTCTCTCATTCCTCATAAGGAAGATCTAATTATAGTGGACGTATTTGGAACCATTTTTCCCAATCATTAGATCTATTCGATTTTAGTATTATACGTGTTATTATGCTATTTTTGTACATTTTAAATATTATTTGTGTGTTTATATCGTATATTTGCACTTAGTATAAATACATTATTTTTTTTACAATAGATTTTAAAAAATATGGATTGTGAGAACAATATAACTACTGATGTTTTGATATCAGTAGTTGGTGGATCAATAAGGGAAAATGTTGTGAATATACCTTGTGTTAGCATATATAATGTAAGGTATGATCCTGATATAAAAGTTTTTCTACGCAATTTATACGAGCGTGGAAAATTCAATGGAATAGAAGAATACAAGAAAAAGATTATCAATATGTTTAATTTTTAATTTCATGGGAAGAATAGACAAAATTTATCAAGAAAACTTGTCTCTTATAATGAGTCAACCCTGGGAAGAAGTAAAACGACCAGTTTATAATGACGGAAGTGGAGTGAAAGTAAAACGTATATTACAAGTTTGCAATCAATACGATTTGCGTAGAGAGTTTCCACTTGGATCTATTAGAAAGGTTCCTTACAAATTAGCCATAAAGGAGATATTGGCTATATGGCAGAAAAGGAGTAATTCTATAAATGATTTAGGTAAAATATGGGATCAATGGTCTTTTAATGATACATCAAATAAATTAGTTAGGGTAAAACCAGTTATATTGGAGAATACCAATAATAATTTAAAAGCTGTCAAGATAGCTAATATTATAGATGAAAATTTAGAGTTACATGATAATTCAAATGGACCAAAATATTATTGTATAAATAAAGACTACGATAAAAGAAGAGTTCAGATACAATTTGAGGACACTGGATATACAACATGGGTTGCCATGTCAGCTTATCATTCAGGTAAAATAAAAAGTCCATTTGAAAGGACAGTTCATGGTATAGGGTATCTTGGAAATTTTGAAATTCCTGAAATATTGGATTTTTTCGGGAATCATTTAGAAAAATGGAAAAATCATTGGTATCATTTATTTAAGAGATGTGGCAATTACAAAGGATATGAAAACATATTTGTTCATGAATCATTTCATTGTTTATGCGATTTTCTTTTATGGGTTAAGAAAGAGATACATGAAAGGGGAGATTTAAGTTTGTTAGAAAATGGGTGCGTTGATAAAGATTATTACCATTCTAATTGTTATAGTGCTTATTCATGTACTATATTAACTTACAAAGAAAATAATTGTTTAAAGCATGATAAATTTTATATATATAAAAACAAAAATATAATGTACTCTTACAACGATGTTGCTAGATTTATGAAAGATAAAGGGTACGAATTATTTTTATGGAATGATTCTGTATTAAGTAAAAAATCAAGAGAAAAAGTAAATTCGTTTTTATCAGAAAACATAAAAAATGGCAATATAAAAGTAATTGAGAATAAAGATAATGGATATGGATATCCTAGGTTTCAAAAGAAAACTGAATTATTTATTAGAAAATGTTATGGTTTTCAAATGGATAAATTAACATACGGATTTGATTCTCAAACAGATTATGTTTTACATGAAATTAAACATAATCCTACTAGCAGAAGAATAGTTACTAGTATGTATTCTCCAAATGATAATGATGAAAAAAGTCTTTTAGAATGTGCGTTTTCTACAATGTGGAGCGTTAAAAATGGAGAATTGTATATGACTTTAATACAAAGAAGTTCTGATTATTGTGTATCTGGTCTATGGAACGTTTGCCAATACGCTGCGCTTATGACTATGTTCGCGCATGATGCAGGTCTTAAACCGGCTGTATTCACTCATTTTGTACAGGACATGCATGTGTATGACCGCCACGAAGAACAGGCGAACGAACTTCTCGGACGGTCTCTGTTCGGCCCAATCCCGCAGGTCACAGTGTCTTCCCGTATGGAAGGAAAAGGATTCTATGATTTTACTGAAGACGATTTTGAAGTTTGGCAGTATGAACCTAAAGAACAAATTAAGTTTGAAGTAGCAAAATAATAACATTATGAACGCACAAGATAAATGCAATAGATGCGAGCAATTTGGTCCTAATAAACTAACACCGTATCCCTGCAAAAGGATACCTTCTAGGAATTGCCCTTGGTTTATCAAAATATCGGAAAAGAAATATAAAGCTATTTTAGCTGCTAGAGTTAAAATAATAGAATAAGGAAAATCTCTTGAAGAAAAATTAAAGAGAGAACAGAATGAAAATAAGTAAGTATATATTCATAAATACATAAAAATTAATTTAATATGAGTTCGTTGTATATAGGTGTAGATGTAGGAAAAGAAGGAGCCTGGGTAGCATTAGATGGTGCTGGCAATTTAGTAAATAGGATGATTACCCCTAAAATAGGAACAAGCACAGAAGTAGATGTAATGACAGAATACAAATGGCTTCAAAACATGTTGAATAAATTATATGATAAATTCCATCTTTCTTTGGAAGATGTACATGCCATTAAGGGAACTTCATCTAAATCTACTTCTTCTTTTATGGAAAATAAAGGTCAGATATATGCTTTATTCATCGCTTGCTCTGCTTATCGTACTGACGTATCGTTACATATGATAAAGCCAAAAGAATGGCAGAAAAAGGTTTGGCAAAGCTATGATAAAGTATATGATAAAAATAAAGTAGATACTAAAGCCACTTCATTATGTTGCGCGAAGAGATTATGGCCTAACGATAATTTCTTTAAGAATAATGATAAATTTTCTAACGGACAATTTAAATGCTCTGTTCCACATGACGGAATTGTAGACGCTATGTTGATAGCAGAAGCATCTAGGCTTATGTTTTAATATAAATTAAAATATTTTTGAATAAAGATAGAAACAATGTTGTTATATTTGCAATGTAAAACAAAATTGCAACAAATAAAATGAACATAAGGGTATCTGGTAATCTATTAAGAAGTAAAATTGCTAATATATCTAAGATATTTAGCAAATCATCTAATAATATTTTTTCGTCAAATATTAGATTCCTTATCTATAGAGACTATTTAGAAATTCAAGCCATGAATGAAAAAATCACAGCAAGCGAAAAAATATATGACGATGTGATTATTGATTTAGATGATAGACCTCTCTCTTCATTCTTGATAGATGCCAGTACCTTTATATCATTTATTAAAAACAGAGTAGAATACATTGATATAAAGGTAAAAGATAATAATGAGATTGATTTTGTTTATCCGAAAGGTTGTTTTTCTACTGTTTGGTTAGATGATAAATCATATCCAACTTTTTTCAAACCAGTTAAAGAAAATGTTCTTACTGTAAACAGTAAGCTTTTTGTTCCAGTATTGAAAAGATCTTTTTACTTCTCAGGTAAAGATGAATTTAGACCATTCATAGAAACGGCTTTACTTGAAATATCAGATGGTTTCCTTAATGTAGTAACTACTGATAGATTCAAGATTTTTAAGAGTAGTAAAAACATAGAAGGAGCCAATAATCAAAATATTCTTCTTAGCGAAACGGTTTCATCCATACTTTATGGATATTTATCTGATGAAGATATTGATGTCAATATATCTACTGATGGCACAAGGACTTTTATATGTTTTGATAATGTGATAATATCTGATATAAATGTAGTTGGTAAATTCCCTAACTATAAATTCATATTTGATAATTTCGTATCAAATACCGCATTTGAGGTCAATAAAAAGGAATTTCTTTCTATTATTCAATCATCTTCTATAGTTGAAGATAAGTTTGTAGATATAAATATAGGACCCAGAACAGAGGTTAAATCAGAGGTTCTTGGAAAACGAAACAAATTTGTAGAATATATAGATTGCGATTATTTTGAAGGTAATAACCAGAAAATAAAAGTTTCTAAGTCTGATATTCTGGCTTGTGTTAATAACGTTGTAGGGGATAATTTAAGAATGGAATACTGTGAAAAAAGTAGATTTCTTAGATTCTTCAATCCAAAATATAGCAATGAATTAATAACCTGTTGTACTTACGCATGATTTAACGAAATATACAAATTATTTAAATGGTTAAATCATGAGTAAAATAAAAAACAATAAAATCGGAAGGGCATTTTCGAATTGGAGAGTATGAGTAATTCCAATGGTAGCAATACTAGGGTATCATACGTTTGTATCCAAGAATCCCATACGGTTTAACGATGGGAGTATGTCAAGCATAACAAATAAAAAAAAATAATATTATGGCTATTAGAGACAACGCCGATTTCGGCAAATCGTATTTTTTGAATTTTAATGGTAATGGTAATCTTTGCGAAAAAAGCAAGGAAGCAAAAGATGGTTTTGTAGCTTACAATAATCCCATGACAGGCGCTTTTTCTGGATATTGGAAAGAGTATTATAATGGTATAGTAGGGTATTTGAATTATATTGGTATAAGAACATCCAGTATTAATAATGTTAATGTCTCTTTCTTTGTTATTACACTGAAAGACTACAAGTTAAAAGAAAACTATGTGGTGTCTTTACCATTATACACCCAGAAAGGCGGTATTAGCCCTTATGTAAAAAGTTTTGTAAAATATTATAAGAATATAGACATCAATAGGGAAATAGTCCTTAATGCTTTCAAAAAGAAAGCAACAGATGCTTTTGCTCCAGGCAATCTGATTATAGCTTATCCTAGGGAAGATGGTAGAGATACGATGGTTGAATTATTTTATAAAAAGGGATTAAACGGATGGCCTGATGCTGAAACGGTAATGCTTTATGGTAAAGAAAAACCTGATTATACAAAACAAGACCAATTTGTATATGATAGGTTGATTGAATACATTAATGATTTTAATGCTAAAATAGATTTTACAAGAAAATCATTGAACGAAGCATTTAGAAATGCTGATGGTTATCAGCAACCGGTTAATAACGTTAGTCAACAACAACCTGCTAAACAGGCTCCACAACAGTATCAGCAGCCTCCCCAGTTTAATTCTGGAATGAATGGTCAGCCAGCTCCTCAATACCAAGAAGTTCCTAGTTATATGAATCCCCCAGAAGAGGATATTCCCGATTTACCTTTCTGATGTATGGATGGATATAAGACTTGTTTTAAGTGTGGACAAACTAAGAAATTGGATGAATTTTATGTCCATAATAAAATGAAGGATGGTCATCTAAATAAATGCAAATCGTGCGCTAAATTAGATGTTAGTGAAAGATATGTGTTGAATATGAAGAATCCTTCACTCCTTGAAAAGGAAAGAAAGAGAGGAAGAGATAAGTATAAGAGACTTAATTATTCAAGCAGGTGTAGTCATATCAAAGATAAAGATCTTGGATATGACTACAAGAATCTGAATAGAAAATTAAGGAATGCTGGTTTTGACTTAAAAGGTAAAGAAGTACATCATTGGAATTATAATGCTATTTATAGTGGTTATATACTTGATAAGAAATTGCATAAAATGTTACACAATAATTTGATATATAATTCTGATAATAAGGTATTTTATTTCAATGATGATATTTTAGACACCAAGGATAAACATACGAAATTTATAAGGAAAATTTTGGATTTTTGTGAAGAAGATTTTGATATAGTGGAATTTGAATTATAATACATAGTTTTCTATGGAAGTAAAAATATTAGAAAAAATCCCTCTTCTTAAAATAAAGAATAAAAACACAGAGATCCGCATTCTAAGAATATATGGAAATAGAATGTGTGTTATTTATTCTGAATTAGAAAAAGGGTATAAAAAAGGAGATACGTGGATTGAAGACCACAATGCGGCAGATATTCTCACATTCAATGAATGGTATGAGAAAACTAGTGATAAAAAAAGTGATGGTATTGTTTATTGTGTAATCAAAATATAGGTATAGGTATGTCCGAGGATTTAGATGATATAAGAAAATTGCTTGAAAAGAAAGCATCGGAAGAAGAAAATACTGTAAAAGATTCTCCTAGTGTTGATATTGAAAAACAAGAAGAAGATAATGTCGCTGAAGAAATTGTTGTTGTCGAACCTGAAAACAATGAGAGAAATGATGATGTTGTTGAAAGCGAGCATTCAATGGGTGTTAGTGTCAATGATGAAGAAAAACCAATAGAAGGTGATTTCAATTATATTTCTGTTGATGCTAAAGATCCTTATAAAAAATCAGAGCCAGGAGATAATGGTGGTCTTTATATTATAGAAAAACCTTCTCCTGCAAAAAGAGGTCGTAAACCAAAGCAGCAAAAGCAAGAAGATAATGTTGAGGCTGTCAAGGCAGAAGATGTTGTGGAAGAACAAATAAAAGATGTTGTTAATTACACTTTAATAGATGGCTATTATCATCAACAATTGGATGTAGGCGTACTTAAATTATATCCTGATGTCATTCTGCCAGAATATAAACACCTAGGTGATGCTTGCATGGATTTAAGAGCTCATAATATAATATGGATTAAAAATGAAATGGGAGTTAAACTTAAAGTCCCAGAAAATTTTGAGTCTATTACTATTTATCAAGGATATACTGTTAAATTTGGGACAGGATTGAAAATAGATCTTCCAAAAGGATGGGCTGCTGATATCAAAATAAGATCAGGTGTGTCCAGCGAAGAGGCTATTATCCTTATGAATGGAGAAGGTAAGGTAGATAATCCTTATACCGGCGAATGGTGTTTTTGCATTGGTAAAATAAATAAATGTCCATTCACGATAAATAAAAATGACCGTCTAATGCAATTTGAATTGCGCCATCAGATAAAATGTAATTTAATTGAAATCAATGAAATTAAAGTAGATAAAAACAATGAAAGGGGAGACGGTGGTTTTGGTCATTCAGGTTTACAGTAATAATTCAAAAATTTAATGTTATGAAATTTTTAGGTATTCATATTATTCTCAATGATACATGGGAAGAATGCGAGGAAACAGAAAAAAGAGCTAAAAGATTAGCTGAAGAAGTAGAAGATCTTCAAGGGCGTTTATTAACTTATCTTGATAAAAGTAGAGATCTTGGTAAAAAAAACGTTGACTTAGGGAAAGAGATACTAGATTTAGGTAAAAATCTTTCTGATGTTAAAAAAGAATTGACTACATCAAGAGACAGTAATAAAAAACTTATGTCCTCTGTAAGAGAGAAAGGTGAAAAAATAAAGGATCTGGAAAAAGAGATCAAGGAATTAAAAGAAGAAAACAAGGAAAGAGAATATTATATAGGTAGATTATTAGAACAAAATAAAGATCTATCTGGCAAAGTATCTTCTTTAAACGCAGCCAAAGGCGGATATGTGAAAAAGATAAAGGATCTTGAAAATGAAATAGATTCGCTAAATGCTTCAATGAAAGAAAAAGAAGCGGAAATAGCTATTATTCCAAATGGTGCATCCTCAGTAGCGTCACCAGAGGTTCCAGAGGAGGAAGTGACCGCCCATTACGAAGCAACGCCTGTTCCAGATGAGGCTATAGTTGCTTCTTTTGTGGCTTCACCTACAACAAAAGAAGATAAACCATCAGAAACTATTCATACACCTAAAAACAAAAAGAAAAAGAAAAATCATCGCTAATTTTTTATTACATTAGAGCCGAGATGATATTGTCTCGGCTCTAATTGTATATATATGAAAAAGATTTTGTTTTTATTGTTCTTACTAGCCTGTTCTTCCAGTAAGACATCTACTGTATTTACAGAATATAATATCAATAGTTATGGCTCAGTTATAGATTCTATAAAATTATCTGGCACTACTGTGGGACCTATGAAGGTATGGGATTTTATGCTAGATGATAATACGAAAGATCAGGTTATGATATCCGTATTGTATAAAAAGGATAAAGCTACTGGATCTATTCAGATAAGAAAAGTAGATAGTTTGTATAACGTAAAAATCATTGACGTGAAATGAAAACATTTGGATACATAGAATCTCCTTATGATAGTAGAGATATTATATTTTCTAATATAATGCCTGTATCATCTAAATACAATCTAAAGAACGTAAGTAACGTAAAAGATCAAGGCTCTAAACCTATTTGCGCAGCTATTTCTTTAGCTACTATGATAAACTGGCAAATATTTGTCAAAAGAGGTGCTACAGTTAAACAAGTAAAAGAAAGTAATATCTTTGATTTAAGACAAGATAAAAATCAACAAGGCATGATTCCAAGAGAAGCTTTATCTGCTCTCAAACAAAAAGGAGTGTCTGGATATAAAATAAAATCATATGCCAGAGTAAACAACGTGGACTCTGCGAAGGCCGCCATATTAGCCAACGGTCCGCTGATGGCATGCTTTATGGCATACGAGTCCGATCTTTTCTGGAAGCCGATAGGCGAAAAACAAGGCGGTCATGCAGTTGTTTTTACGGGATGGGATGAACGAGGATTTATACTACAAAATAGCTGGGGAACTAGCTGGCAACAAGGAGGAACAACTATATTCCCATTTGAAGATTGGAATACAGTTATAGAATCCTGGACTATAATGATATAACATAAATTTATTCATTTTAATATATATTTTTATGAATATTGTTTGGTAAATGAATTTTCGTTATTATATTTGCATAGTATAAAATATCGAAGTTTTTTTAAGATTTGGTTTCATTTTTATTTTTTTTGAAATACGGAACTGCCTATTGTGAAATACACGGTTCCAAGAAAAGGTCTTTTAGCTCAGTTGGTTAGAGCACCTGACTCATAATCAGGGAGTCGCTGGTTCAAGCCCGGCAAGGACCACAATAGAATTGCTTTATGGTGTAATGGTAGCACGACAGTTTTTGGAGCTGCAAGTTCAAGTTCGAGTCTTGGTGAAGCAACTATTTAAAATACTTTGGATGATAGATAAGTGGTTAAAATGGGCGGACTGTAAATCCGTCGGCTTCGGTCTTCGTGGGTTCGAATCCCTCTCATCCAACGTGAGTATCTTAGCTGATACAATTAGTGTATATATGGCTCATCCTTGCTAGTGGAATTTTATTGGAGTCGTGATCCAAAAGATACTAGATTCCTCCTTAGCTCAGGCAGGTTAGAGCATCTGACTGTTAATCAGAGGGTCCTTGGTTCAAATCCAAGAGGAAGAGCATATTTTTTAGAGAATGTAGTGATTTGTATACTTACATTTGTTTATGGTGAATATATTACCGTTTAAATTGCAATGGTATGTGAATATAGTTGCAATTAAAATATGGTTCTTTGGGTGAGTGGTTTAGCCAACGGTCTGCAAAACCGTCAACAGCAGTTCGATCCTGCTAGGAACCTCTTGGTGTTATATTTTTACTAAATGAATGGTATGTTTTAGTTAATTATCCTATCTTTGTTGTGAAACAAGGATAGGTAAAAATCGCGGGATGGAGCAGTGGTAGCTCGCTAGGCTCATAATCTAGAAGTCGGAGGTTCGAGTCCTTCTCCCGTAACTGATTCGGCTCGTACACGATGTAGTAATTTAAAATCCATTTAGTAAACCGTTAGAGAGTACGAGGCTCTATCGGTTGAACGATGGATTTTTTCTTGTATTATGTTAAATGATATTAGTTTAAGTATGGATTACAAGCCCAATTTGTTGTCGAAAATGAAGGAAAATTCTTTTGATGTTACTTTAACTTCGGACTTTAGCAAAGGCATTCTTTTTCATGATATGAAATCTGCTGCTAAATATATATTTAGAGATTGTCCAGTGATATATACAGATGGAAGAACATTCAGGGTTCCTCTTGGACGTAATGCGTCTAAAAAAATTTTTATGGAAATATATCGTAAGAAAATAAATAAAATCTATAAGAGAAGCAAGTCAAAATATAGAAGAGGTAATAATGATGTATGTTTTAATTCTTTAAGACATTGCAAATATATAAGAATAAATGTGGAAGTATAAGATGTATTATTAATAATAAATATATGTATTTATTTGTATCATGTTAAACAATAGGTATTTTAAAAACAATTTTATCTTCCATGTAGCTGATTGGGAAAAAGACACCAGTGTGTATATCATAAAAAAAGACGGGTCTTCTATGATTAGATTATATTGGGAGAATAATGATGATGCTGTTTATATATCCGATTTGCATGTTGATGAAAGATGTAGAAATAAAGGATATGCTTCTGATTTGATGTTGATAGCTGAGGATATTGCTAAAAACAAGAAATGTAAAATGCTGTTGCTGACAGCAGATTCTAGTTCATGGATGTATAAATGGTATAAAAAGTTGGGTTTTAAATCTATTGGACGCAAGAAAGAAAGACTTATGAAAAAGGAATTCGAATATGATAACTAGAAAAGAATTTGAAGAAGCTCTTGATCGTTTGATTGAGGATAGTAAAAAGCCTCGCTATATTCCGTGGTATATGAAGCTTTCTGAAAAAGAATTTATGGAGTATATGAACCTTTTAGAGGAAGAAAGTAAAAAAAAAATATATGACAGAAAATAATATGGAAAAGAAAGATTTTATAAAATGTCTACTTAAATGTGGATTTGAAGAGATGCCTAAACGATTTATAGCATATGATAGGTTCGTTAAAAAGGATGTCTTTCTTAATCTTCCTCCTAGCGGAAGAACTCATAACATAATTGTGGATGTAACCCAAGAAGAATCAAGATTGCATATTATCATATATGAAAAAGAATATATTGAGATTCCCGATTATTATGATGCAAGTGTGCTATTCCATGGCTTTATTAACAGCATGAGCGATTTCGTTTTTCTTTGCACCCAAAAGCTGTTTGGTGGATCTGGTCAAACTGAAGAGGATATATTTAGGAAATTGGGATTTAACTATCTTCATACATTGGGAGCCGGTATGATGATAACATATTACGCATAATAAGATGAACGTAACAGAGACAAACATATTGAAAATACTTAATAGGAATTTTCTTTCTAATCCTAAGTATCTCATGAACAACCTTCATGTGTATAATTGGGAGTCTGATTATCTGGCTATAACAACATCTTTATACGCATACGAAATAGAGGTTAAGATAAGTCACGCCGACTTCTTCGCTGATTTCAAGAAAACTTCTAAGCATCTTGTTTTATCTGGATCTAGTGACAAGAAATGCGTTCCAGATTACAAAAAAGGTTGTCCAAATTATTTTTGGTATGCTTGCCCTCCTGGAATAATCTCAGAAAACGAAGTTCCTTTATATGCCGGACTTATGTACGTTAATTTAGATAACAAAAGATACAATGTAATAAGACAAGCACCGCGTATTCATAAAGAAAAATTTGATTCTGTTTTACATAAACTGGAAGAGAAATTTTATTATAATATGAAGACATGGAAAGCCAGAGCAGAAGACAGCCGGTACGGGGACCCAGAGGAAGCTAGGAAGAAGGGAGTCAAGCAGGGCGCACAGGCAGTCAGAGAATCGGCTTGGACCGCGTTTCAACGAAGCTGCCCGTTTTGTTATATGGATAATGGTAAGGAAAATTTTCCAATGTGTTGTAATGATGAAGTGATAGAAAAATTTCAATTCAAAGATTGTTATTTACAATGTGAAAGAGGTAAAATATTTAAAAAACTCCTGAAATGAACAAAAAAGACAACATGTATGATTTATGTAGGGATATATCAAATGATTTAAGTAACCAAGGGTTTAAAAGTAAATACCATGATTATATCCCTATTAATAAATGCCATGATTTAGTTGATACGGTATTTAAACATATATTCAAAAGGCTTAATGAGGATAAATGGGTGTATATACTAAAGCGATGTAGCATGAAGAAAGTACGTTGCAAGCAAAATAAATCATATATATATGTAAAAGAAATGGAGTGATAAATAATATCACTCCATTTATAATTTAAGATATGAAAAAGAAAAATTTTTACTTTTTTCTTATTTTCTTAAACTAAACATTCTGCTTACAATTTGAGAAATAGTCCAGTTAGTGTTAGAAGTAACTTGCAGAGTCTGAGCTGTACCGTTAACATCCAAGTTAATTACTTCTTGATCTATTTCCAGAGTAGGATCACCAGCAGCCTGAGTAATAACAGTACTGTCTTCGTTACCAGCCTCATCAGTTACTTTTAATGTGGCTGTCAAATCACCTACTGTAGTATTGGCGGGAATACCCGTAAACGTTACGCTGAAATTATATTCGTCTGTAGCACCAGGGTCATCAGCAATAGCTTCACCATTGTTTACTGTTTTACCAGCAGCCGTATAAGTAGCAGGAGCCGCAATAGAAAGAGAACCGCCAGCAATAATTTCAAATGTAAGTTTGCTACTATTACTCTTACCGTTAACAGTTACAGTACCACCAGTTTTTGCAACAGAAGCAGTTTCATCTATCGTTACAGATTCTGGAGAAGCAGCTTGATTTACCGTTACCTGCTTAGTTACTCCACCGTCATTAGTTCCAACTTGGGCTGTTATCGTTCTTTGTACACGTCCTGTATGTTTAGTACTGGATACGCTTACTGCTTGATCACCATTTCCTGATCCAGGATTAAATGATGCAAAACCAATTTTTAATTCTGCCATGACTTTGTTTTTTTTTATTTATATGAAAAATATTTATATCACAAAGATTACTATTTTTTTTTTAACGTCAAAATATCAATCATTTTTATAAATGAGTATTATCTTTCAATAATCATATCATAATACAACACAACAATAATTAAATTGTTTTATTTCATATTAAATAATTTCTATATGTTTGTTTCTTATATTTGTATTGTAAATATCTTGTTCGATTTAAGTACATTAATTTAACTAATTTGATATTATACGTAATAAAATGAAAGATTATCTTTATGGTCTTAAATCAATTAGATATGGAAGTGCTTTTTAAATACAAGGTATTTGTTGTTAACGAAATAGGAGATTATTTTGTTGATTGTAATGTTAATGCTGTGGCTAATAGCAAAGATGCTGTTATAAAAGAGATTAATGATATATGCAAGCCTGTTTATATGCGTGTGTGTATCGACAGAGTTAATACAATTAAAATGTGGATTAACGATATAAAGACATTTTTACGTGAACAAATACATAGAAAATCAGTATGACAGGAAATCAGTTTATTAAAAAAACAGGAATAGACGATGAAACTTATTTCACGATATTCGATCCTAAGCTGTTTACAACACAAGGTATCAATATAGTCATGGACTATATTCTGGGTGTCTCTAACGCTGTTATTCCTATATTGGATTGGAAGGACAAAGGAAAAACATTTTATTTTGTCAATGGAAAATTATCTGATTATGCTGAGGTAATGCGTAATCAGAAGGCTATGATGAACAAACAAACTCTTCTTAAATGGAGGGAATCAGAGATAGGTATGTATATAAATTACAAGATACCTATATCTGAGAAAATAGATAGAATACAAAAAGTTTGTGACGAGTTTAGAAATAGATGGCACGAACTTGAATTAGAAGAAGAAAAATATTTTTCTGATTTTACTAAAGACTTCGATTATATAAAAGAGTATAATGTGAAAATAGAAATAGAACCTTGTCAATAATTTATACAACATGGAAGTAAGTAGAACTAAACATCAAACCTCTTATAATATAAGTGGGTTCGAAAATGTGCAGTATTTGGATATATGTATACCCTATCTGCCAGTTTTTGAAAAGAAGCCTGGATTGGCTCATGTATACGAACATGTTATGTTCGATGGGTGGAAAAAACAACCCAAAAATAAATGTGAGGAAATAATAGAACAAAATGTTTGTAGTATAAATGCTTATACCCATAATACAGGAATGGGTATATGTGGGTATATCAAAAGTAATTTTCTTTTAGTAAATGAATTATTTCAAGAAATATTATATGAGCCTAATACAACAGGATTTTCTTTAGAAAAAGAAAAGAATGTTATAATACAAGAAATGAATGAAGATGATCCAACTTATAAATCATTTGTTAAAAGTATTCATAAGTTCAGGGAATTAATGAGTATAGATAAGAAGCTATGTTATAGTGTTATAGGAACAGAAGAAGATGTTAATAATATAACCTTAGATGACTTAAAAGAATTGAAGGAAAGTATTCGACTTATAACCCCAAGATGGTTCTGTATCAATAATAGACATATCTTCTTTAAAGAAGATGAGGATAATCAAAACAATTATAATCCAAAAATAATTTATGATAGCCCTATATTTGAAGAAAGGCTGGAGTTAGATCCTCAATCTGAACAGACAAATATATATTTCGGATGGAATATGAATAAATTGGCTTATTCGCTTGGAATAGACTTTACTTATGCTTCTTTCGATATTATATCTGACTATATATGCAATATATCTAATGGATATTCTTTAAATAATATACTCAGAGAAAAAGGTCTTATTTATGGTATAGATAAAATAGGCTTTATGGTATCTGGCAATTTTATGCCTACTTTTAGAGTAACTGTAAGCAATAAAAATGCCGAAGATGTGGTGAATGAAATAAAAGAATATTTCGAAGGATTCTGTTTAGACAAAGGAGTATATGATGTTGTAAAAAACAATAAGATAATGAATGGCATATGTAGCCTAAATGTATTGGATTCATGTATGGAATCCATAGAAGAAGAAAAAGATGGGTTTTTTGTCGATTATAAAAAATACAATAATTTCATTGACAAAAAATATTATGAATCATATGATTTAATAGCAAGAAATAACTTCTGTACATCAAATATGTGTATGTTAATATCCAAATAAATTATGCTTAACTTAAAAAACAAGCCGTATATGAAAATCCTTTGTGAGAACGAGAACGAGTTCCAGGACTTCAAGAAGCTGGCTGAGGAGCGCTGGGGCTTCCCCATCTGCTATCTGGCTATGGAGACCCGACCGGAGCAGTACCCCTGCATCCTGTACTTTACTGAAATAATTGACTTCAAAGAACATTATGTCCTTTGTATGTTCTGCTACGAATCCGATTTTAAAATAATGAAAGAAGCTAGAGAAAAATATGGTACTAAAGTTTAGACCTATCCCTACATTAAGAGGGAAAGATTCTGAAAAAAGCTAGAATGTGTAATAATATATGTAATAAAGATGAAATGTGAATTATACCAATTTTTTCCAGAAGTATATCCTTTTAACCTCTGGATATATGTAGGAAATGATATATCAGGTCTTACATCTAATTTTAATAACAACTTTGATTATTTAATTAATAGCAGTGCTGTTACGATAAGTGTTCCGTTGGGAGGATGTAAAACAGATCCTAATATGGGATTTATTATATGGTTTCTAAGAAAAAATATTATGGATTTCGAAACTGTATCCCATGAAGCATCACATGTTACTCTTAGGGTATTTGAGTACATAGAGGAAGAAATAAAAAACTCGGAACCATTTTGTTATTTATCCGGATGGGTGGCTAAGAAATGCGGGCAAGTCAAGAGCGGTATTGATGTTAAATATAATTTGATATGGAGCAATGAACAAACGAAAAATAAAAAAGAAGTTTCATTTAACATGTAAAGAGTTTAAAATTATGACTCTTAATGATCCTAGATTATTAAGATCTATAGAAACATCTACACATGGAGTCTTAGCTTCCAATGCTTTAGAAGAAGCTGTTTTCTTTTGGAAAGGGAAAAGAGTGACAAATGAAGAATATTATAATAATTATTATAAATTAGAAAAAGAAGTATGCTAACATTAGAAGAAGTAAAAGAACTTGTGAACATACCTTGTTCCGAACGGACGGATGAACAAAATAGAAAGTTGAAAGAATTTAATGAATATTATAATGAAATGGTATCATCAGATTCTTTTGGTCAATCTTTCGATGAAGATATAACCGAAGAAGATAATTTGATAAAATCTGCTGTTAAAGAAACAAGCGGAGATAAACATATGTCTTTAAAAGGTAAAAGAGTATTAATTAAATGGATAGATGCTGTATCTGGTTACAATAACCCAAGTGGATGGGTAGATCTAAATGATTTTGAATCACCTTTGGGCGAAGTTGAAACATATGGTGTCGTTGTATTCGAAGATAAAAATGCTTTGTGCGTAGCTGGTAGTTATGCTCAGGAAAACGACTTTTCGCCAGAGCAAGCTAATGGTATCATGACTATACCGAAAGTATGTATCCAGGATATATACTTTCTTAAAACAGAAAAACAAAAGAATGTTTTTAATAAAGTAGAATAACATTAAAAATATAAAAGAGGGTGAACCCATTATTTTTATACATATTGTCTAAAAATTAATATCTGGTTCATTTAGAACAATTTGTAGAATAACACATGGTTCCTTCTTTTTCTAAATGGGTTCATTCCTCTTTTTTTAATATGGTTATGAAGAAAAAACTAACATTAGAAGAAGTAGATGTTCTTATGCAAAAGCCAGCATATGAACGTACAGAAGAAGAACATGAGATGCTGGACGAGTTCTTTGAAGAATATTTTAAAGATGTTCCAGAATGTGATATAAGAGATTGTGTCCGTTATCCTAATTATGGCAATGTGTTTTTTAGGAGTTTTGAATATATTCCGTAAGGTAATTATATACCTAGTTTCGGTAACGAGAGGGGAACCACCTACCATGAACCTCCCGCCCCCAAAACGCGTTTTCGAAGGGCACACCCCTCTTTCCCAAACCGGCAAAACGCGTTTTTTCTGGCATAAATTGCAACATGCTTATAATCAACTATTTATATATTTATTAAACTTTTGCTTGCTTAAACCAAATATTTTGATTATACATTACGCGTACATTATATATATAAAAAGAAAACCGATTGATTTACATTTGTTAATATTTTATTAATACATATTAACAACAAATTATATGTATAATCGAAAATAAGGTTATATATTTGCAGCATAGAAAAACAAACAGAGTTATTAACATTAAACATTACAAATCATGGCTACATTATCTAAGAAACAATTATCTCAATTACACAATGCTACAATCAAAGAATCACGTAGTAACTTATCAGGTGCGGTAAAGTTGTATTGCTCACTGTTTGGTAAACAAACCGATTTAAAGTCTGTGGTGGATTCGCTAAAAGAAAACGGTATTAATATTGTTCCAGCCGTTGTTAAGGCTGTAGTAGACCTTGCAAAAGACAAAAACGAAGTAATGCGTATTTGCGCGCAAATGTTGCCCGCAATTGATGGCACGTATGTTAAGTTTGTCACATATGAAAAGACGTACTTTAACCCTAATGATGCAGGCAAAAATATCATTACAAATACTAAAATATTGGAAGACAATGCAGTTGTTGGCGTAACTTACAAGGCTTTTGGCTTGGCTAGTCCTGTGGAGATACAAGGTGGTTTACCAGACCGTTATTTTATCAAAACACAAAACGAGCAATACAGTACTATTAAGATAGCTGTAAAGTTAACAAGTTACTCTATTGCTTTGGTTGCTAAATGTGTTATTGCTTATTTGTCAGCCGAAAACAAAGACCGTTAATATATTGCGCTTGCATACCGCAAAAAGTCTGCAATGTACACATGTGCAAACCTTCACGTGGTGTGTATGATTTAGACTAATTGCACATAGCTATTTAACATAGATGTTTATTGATAATGTGTTGATTGACTAGTTTAGTTGTATATTAACACATTGCATGCAACCCACTTTTAAATGGTTGTTATACAAGTTAGTAACGTCGCGAACGCTTGTAATATGCTTTAGTTAATAAAATCGTTGGAACGTGTCTTACTTATTCACACGATAAATAGAGTACGGCTACATTATAATGTAGGGTTAAACATGTATCCTAATCATGTAGGGATATGGTTTAATCAAAACGCAAGGACACTAACCGTTATTATATTGCGGTAAATCGTGTAGCAGACGGAAAATATAATACAATATATCGTTACGGGTATAGGTTCCACAGGACAAACGGTAAGCGTTCGCGCTAAAGCCTGCGTAGTGGGTAAATCGTCCGTTCTTTATGGAATAACTACGTAACGTTAAAAACTATACCAATCACGCGCCAATACGTTAGAACTACGTGATTAATATTATTGGTGGTTAGCATACATACGATAAACTAAATATAGTTGGCTCGTTATTAGGGTTCAATTCCCTAGTATGCTTCAAACATAAATCAGAAAAACAATGAAAGCATTTAAAGCGCACATGGTAGATGTTCGTGGACTATCACGGAAAGAAGCCAAAGAAAAGAGAAAGATAGAGTATAAGCGCTGGCAATTATCGCAGCAATTAAAAGAAGTGATAGCCATAGAACAAAATAAGAATGAAAGAAACGCATGGAAAGTGCGTTCTTATTTAGCAAACAAAGAACGACAATAATGTATGAATTGGTTCAAAACGAAACAAATTTCGAAATGCTTCGGTATAATCCCCGTAATTTTTGAGACAATATAGTTATTTATTGGTTTAAATCGAAACAAGTTGGTTGGTTTTATCCCCTAAATGTATGCTTTTGGGCTGCATTTAGGGGATTTTTGCGTTTGTTCTCTATGGAATTGACGTTATTCTTTCTTGTAGTCGGAATATTTGAATCTAAAAATATTCTATATTGGTTTAAATCGAAACAAATTTTCTTATGTTTTGGTATAACTACCGTAATTTTTGAGACAATAATCTTGAAAATTGGTTTAAAACGAAACTAATATGATAGAAATAGTTTGTAAATATCCTGTTACAGTAGTATGTTGTATAGGTATATTATATGCTATTGGGTACGTTATATATAGTATAATTTCAGGTAGAGAGTAGTCGAATCGCCAGTTCTTTATGGAATTAAATGTTTTATCTATATCTTCTTAGTATAGTACTACATGTACACATATATAGCCGTAGAAAGCATGAGAAAATCGTTGCGGAACAACTAAATTATGTAGGAAAATAGCTGAAAATTATGGAGTTTGACGAAATTTGTGTGGGAAATGTGAGGGGAAACACCTTTTTCCCACGAAATTTAAAGACTGGGAACTTCTGACGATCGTTTCCCAAGAGATTTAAAGTTCTAAGGTTTTTTTTTGTGATCGTTTCCCACGAAATTTAAATGTCTAAAGGTTTTGGTTATTGTTTACTAGGGAATTTAAAGGTTGAGAAATTATGGTAGTAATTTCCAAAGGGATTAAAGTATCCAAAGGTATTGAAGGTTATTTTATACGGAAATAAAGGGATAAGGTAATAGAGAGGGGGGGGGGGATGAGTAGGGGGGATAGAGTCGCACCGTGCCATAGAGAACAGGCGGCGGATGACGGTGTAGCTGCCGTTAGGAACGATTCATGCAGTTCTTTTGTGGAATGCTGTTATACGGAACATGTAGATAATCAAATACAGAGTTTTGAGTTTTTTTTTAAATTGTTATTTTAAAGCGTCTTGTCTGTGAAGATATGGACGCTTTTTTATTTGCAAATCACAAAAAATAGAATAATATGGGAAAGATGGAACTATTGACAATGTTAATGGAATCACATACCATTTTGTCCGAGATAGGGAAAACCGTATCGGATTATGTCGATTACATGGAATCAAGTTATAAAGAAACTTTGGATTATGAAACTGATTGGCATTTCAGAACAAAAAGAAATAAAAATAGATTTAGTGGAAACCTTGTCTAAATGGTCTACTATCAGAAGGCTGGAAGAAATCGTTAATTTTTATTACCAATTTTAATATGGGAACAACAATAAGCAAAACAAAGGCGTGTATAATAGCTATATGCGCCTTTATTATTTTAGTGGGATTCTTTGTGTATGATAATATACAGACAGATAGAGAAATAATGTTATCAATGGATGATGCGGTGTATGAGTATATTTACAACAAGCTAGGAGATGGATGTACGGATAGCCAGATTGTGTCCTATTATAATAGACATCGAAAAGAATGTATGGATATAGAATACCAAAATAGAATATCAGAATAAATGATCTGATAGTGATCGGCAGGAGGAACGCAATATGAATATAAATATCTTCAATAGAAATTTTGTTTCTAAATTAAGAGAAACATATGATGATTACAGAATAGCAGGTGCTATTATAAAGCAAGGGTATAGTGCTGATTATCCATATATAATGAATTTGTATGATAATGATTCATCAACTATCAAAAGTGTAAATGTACAAATAGGGATGATGATAGGTTCTTATGATACAGAGATAACCATAAAAGATGATTATGGTAAACATATATCAATGTTAATTACACAAAAAGTATAAACTTAAATGAAATTTTATTATGAGATTTATGCAGTCATGTTTTATTAGAAAAAACACAAAAGAACTTAGAAAAGAATTAGGTAAATTAGGATATAAATTTGTCATATATGCTAGGGAAAAACAAGGAATAGCTACATCAACATCATCCATTATTGAAGATGGTGAAAGGAGTATCATATCCAGACAACCAACCGCGGCTATTATATGCGAAGACAGTTTCGATAGCAGCAACCATCACATCACATGGAACTGTGCTGGTAGGATTGATTGTGGGATAAATGAAGAAATGTTTTTGGCTTTAGCTGCATTAAGAGATGATTCTGATATACATCAATGGATGATTGTAACTGATTTTAAAGGAACACATTGGGTAAAAAGTGTAGAAGATATATTTACTGGGGATGTAGCGCATTCTATATGGAGAAAAGCAACAGTTGAAGACATTGTTAAACACTGGAAATTAACAACAATATAAAAACAAGAAGATATGAAAGCAAAAAGTATAGTTCTTTTGATAGTAGTTGTGATACTTGGTTATATATCGTTAGCAATAAACGCGGCTGAACATTTTATAGTATGGTTATTTGCTATTTTAGCGTTCGTCGCGGCTGTTTATAGATTCATTAAAAGCATGTAACCCAATGAAAGTTAAAGATATAGTATTATCAATAGGTATGATCGTATCCATTCTTATTATGTGGCAATGTATATGTATAAATTCATATTGGTTCTTCTTATGGCTGGGAATTAGATCCATCAGTAAATACACATGATCTTTCAGTAATATACACTTGTAATGGTATAGAGGAATTGATAAATCTTTTTGATTGGAGTAAAGAAAGAAATTTCTCTTTAGTAGATGTTTATCTTTTTCATAAATACGGATCATAATGAGAATAAAAAGATCAGATGAGATAACCGTAAGAGTCTACGATAGAAATAAACAGTGTATATTATCTTTTGTAGACTCTGGATTCAGAAATATATCGAATGTGATAGCAGTGGCCAATGAGAAAACCGGCAGTCTGCTGCACAAGAAGCCTTTCGCCTACGAGCTGTCCAGGGTTTCCACTGGCGATCGTGATATTTACAATAACGTAGGATTAAAAATCGGATAGTGATCATGAAAAATATTTTTGGAAAATTATTAGGATTGGCTGCTTTGAGTATGTATGCAGCAAATGGAGAAAATTTATATGATGCACCAAAGAGGGCAGGAATGAAATTTAATCCAGATTATAAAGTGGATACACCTAAGAAAGAACTTAGAGAGTTTACTATAAAAGGTCATAAAGTCATGGCTTATTCCAAAAAGGATGCTATTAAAAGAATGAAACATAAATAATTTACAAGATATGAAAAAGATTGAAATTATAGATTATAAAAGTGCATATGACAAACTCCAACAAATGGATTATGACCAATTATATAAATTGCTAAAAGAATACGGGAATGCAATATGGTACGCTGATGAAGGTGAAGAAGAAATAACTAGTCAAGATTATCCTATTATTACAGTAGAAATAGAAGGTTGTTATTTTTATCAAGATGTAGAGGTGTTTGCCGCTCGTTTAGTTAATGATGAAGTAGTTTTAGAAGTATCGCCACAAGATTCATATGAAGAATATATAGTTAAGAATATAAAAGATCATGTAGTATATCATCATATACATAATATATCAGAGATGTATGTTGAATTTTTAAACAGTAAGGATCATGACGCTAGACGAAGCAATGGAAGCCATAAGGCAGGGGAAAGAAGTAACTCATAAATACCTTCAGCATTCAGAAACTAAATCATTACGATTTAAAGATGGTAAGTTTTATGATAAAGAAGGGTATTATCTGAATAGCCTTAGTGTAATGGTTCAATTGCAGCAGGCTTGCTATAATGAAGGATGGAGTATTGTAGAACATAAATGAAATAAACATGGAAACAACAAACAAATTAGAATATAAACACAAAAGGATTTATACAGAAGATGGAGCAGAACTTAAATTGGTAGTAAAAATATCATTGGGTGATGATTGTAAAAATAAGATATGTAATTGGAGTATAACTGCTGATATATATTGTAAAATGAATGGGCATTGGATTTTCGGTGCAGGTGGTTGTTGTCATAAAGAGATAGAAAGGGTATTTCCAGAGTTAGCAAAATTCATTCCATTACATCTAAGCAATCATTACGGTGCTCCATTATATCCTACAGGCAACGGTATATACCACATGAAAAAGAGTGGCAAGAAAGTAGCAATGGATTATTTGCGTATATCAGAAGAAGAATATAATGAATTATATAGGGCGGTAGACGATGAATTGTATTTCAAATATTTGCTTTTTGATTTAGGGATAGTAGCCAGATGGAAGAAGGAATCGGATGAACTTATATCGGAACTTGAGCAATTATGTAACAAGAAGTGGGTAAATCCATATAAACCAGAAGAAGAAAAGTTTAAATTGGTGTTAACTAAAGAGGAACGTGATCTTATAGAGCAGCGTATAAGTGATGGATATTATTCTATAGAAAATATAAATAAACGGAAAGAAGAGACCAAGAGGGAAAAGATTGATAAAAGGTATGGTGAAATATGTGAGGAATATGATAAAAAAATAGAAGCTCTTAAAAAAGAGAAGAATATTTTTATTAGTTTGTTAGATTGTGGTATAGCGGATGATAATATAATATATTACGAAGGTTCAAATAAGTTAGTATTTAATTGGTTGGGTTATAAAGATAAAATAACGAGGGAAGAATTTGATTATTTTGTCAACAATTGCGATAAATCAAAACTTCCAGAAGGAATTGTGTTTGAATTTAAAGATATTAGATAAAGTAGTGTGATTATGTTAGACAATAGATGTTGGCGGTATGTGAATATAGCCAACATTACTTTTTAAAAAGGAGAGTAAAAAGCATGGAAATAAACAAAGAAAATATAGATAATACAATAGTTGATTTAAAGAAAGGAGAAATTCTTAAACTAGAAGTACCTCAAAACAAAGTACAGTACGTAAGGGAAAGAATAAAAAGAGCTGGAATATACGGAATTAGAATGTGCTTCATAAAGCTATATGATAATTTCTATCACCTAGAAAAAATAGAAGAAGGGGATGGTAAAAGATTTTTAAACAGAAGAAGACATGACAAGAAAAGAGTACAATGAACTAAAAAGATCGGCTAAAACAACGCCTGGGATTGTAGTGAATGAAAGTCATAATATGTTTATTGCATCAATCTTCCGTGGGGCAAAAGAAGTTGATGTGAAGGCAATAAATATAGTTGATGACTATAACAAGCGTTTAAAGTCAATTAATAAAATGAAAGAGAAAGCATCTTCTTATAAGATGCGATAAAACGGTAATTAACGTAACATTAGTATAAAAATTTAATAATACACCCATATATGGTATTATTATTTAATAAATAAGGAATAATAAGCATCATGTATAAGTATTATTTATTTGATATATTTAATATAAACAACATAATATATAATATTAATATGAGCATATGGGTAACTAAGATTAGAGAAGAGATAGATGGGTTTCAAGTTGACATTATCATGAATGGAAAAACATGTTTGTTGAACGAAGAAACAA
>OGOU01000289.1_pt1 | contig 48477 bp, 39 predicted proteins | sample 1552721 | NCBI WGS metagenome assembly OGOU01 (sample SAMEA2580176, study PRJEB22360) | human gut metagenome | biome: human gut; feature: human-associated habitat; material: faeces | place: Denmark | collected 2008/2010
ATAAGCTACAAAAGCCGACCCATGGACGATACCGCCATTATCAACTATACTTCCGGCACGAGCGGATTTTCGAAAGGCGTTTGTCTTTCTATTGCAAATCTCGCCGGCAATACATGGTTTGGCGCCGATTCGCATCTGTATTTCAGTGGCGCACGCTGTCTGTCTTTCCTCCCGTTGGCACATGCCTATGGAGCGGCATTTGATATGTTGGTACCGCTTGTATGCGGAGCACACGTCACCACTCTTGGACGCACGCCGACACCGCGCACACTCGTCAAAGCTTTTGCCGAAGTCCGCCCCAACCTCATACTATGCGTACCGCTGATTCTTGAAAAGATATACAAGAAACTTATCGTTCCGCGTCTTAGCAAGCTCAGTGTGCGTGCAGCCCTTAAGATTCCGGGCGTCGACCGTCTTGTATACCGTCAGGTGCGTCAGACACTTACTCGCGCTTTCGGTGGCGCTTTCAAACAGGTTATAGTAGGCGGCGCACCTATTAACCCAGACGTGGAATCATTCTTGAAAAAAATCGGTTTCAGATTCACTGTCGGTTATGGCATGACAGAGTGCGGGCCTCTTATCAGTTACACCTATTGGCGTAAATACAAACTGTTCTCGGCGGGACATATACTGCCGGACCTTATGGCGGTAAAGATACTCGAGGACGGGAGCACTACCGACGACGGACATCCGACAGGCGAGATTCTGGTACGCGGCATCAATGTCATGCAAGGATACTATAAACGCCCCGACCTAAACGAGTTGGCTTTGTCCGAAGACGGTTGGCTGCATACCGGTGATATGGGCTATCTTGGCGAAGACGGTGGAACGATATATATCAAAGGACGTTATAAAACTATGATACTCGGGCCCTCGGGTCAGAACATCTATCCTGAGACTATCGAAAACCGTCTCAATGTCCATCCCTATGTACTGGAATGTATAGTCCTTGACCGCGGAGGCCGCATAACGGCACTGATTTATCCCGACTCGGACAGCCTTGATGCTGACGGCATACGCGAGTGCGACCGCAAAAAGGCCATCGAAGCCGCAGTCAAGGTCATCAATTCCACACTTGCACCCTTCGAGCGTGTCGCCAAGGTTGAAATCATGTCCGAACCCTTTGAGAAGACACCCAAAAAGTCAATAAAGCGCTACCTCTACAAATAGCAGTCTGAGGAATCATGCACGTGCTTGCAGGAGTTCCCCTCGCAGAAAGACCGCGGTGCATGATTTTTTATCTGACCTTATAGCCGGATGATGTCAGAAATTATAGCCTAAGCTGATTCGGAGAGCGTTTTCGTGGAAGGTTATTTTGTCGTTCTCCGGAAGGTCGGTCATGCCGATAGAACCGCAGATGCCTACGACATAGTGCTTCGAGAACAACAATTGGGCGCCGATATTCCACGATGCCGAAAAGCGGTGCCACGCACCGTCGCTGCCAAGGACATTGTTGTTTTCGTATAGGTTGGTCTTGATGCCGTTTTCATCAAGAATTTTACTGCTGACTTTTGCAGAGAGACCGATATTGAATTCCGGACCGGTGAAGAGACTAAGCGAAGCATTTTCCCAAATGTCGAATCTGTATCCTATGCTGGCAGGAATGCGAAATCCGCATTTTTTGACTGTCGGGTTTTCGGTAGTGATGATATCGCCGTAACCGTCGGCACTGTTGGTGATCATGTCCGTGCGATAGGTGTCATAATAGAACGTTGCTCCGGGCTCGAAGTACAGATTGGCGATAATCGGAAGATTGTATATGGCGCCAATGCCAATACCTGCGCCGGACTTGTACGGGAAATTGGCGATGGGTGTCTGATAGTCGCCGGGTATATTGACATCGATGTCCATGCGCGCTCCCCAAAAGGCATGGTTGTCGTCCGAACTGAAAATGTTCTGAGACCAGGCGCCGAGCGCTGTAGCGAGAAGAATTAAAACAGAGGCGATACGGATTTTCATAACAATGTGATGTGGAAAGTTGAAGTTTAAAATCGGACCGAATTCGTTTCTTGTCGGATACCAGATAATAAACGGAAAATGATGTCGGCTTATTGCCTGTTATGAACCTCCGGGTGTATTTCTTATTTAGCTTCGGCTGAGTCTACGGAGCTGTCGTCGACAATCTCTTTTATTTGCTTTTCGTCCCATTTGAAGACAAGTTGCGACGAATGGTCTTCCTTGTCAATCATGGCTATGCGCAGAAAAGCTCCGGCCTTGACAATGTCGCGCAGAATAGGGCGGAAAGCGGGGTCACGGACAATGTTTTCTTCAAGGTCGCGGCGCATGATGACTTTCTGCGCCGGATGGTCGTCCATGACGTCATAATTGTAGAATTTAAAGAACCTTGGATCGTAAAAATACTCCAGCGACACGTAGTTGGGTGATGCCTCGTAGACGGCACGGTATTCGTGGCAATTGCGGGGTACGAACTGACGGCGGCTCTTGTTGAAAGCCGAAACTGCATCGGCAAGCTCGATTTGTGCCTGACGTTGACCCCGGTTGGCAAGATAGAATATGCCGATGCCTGCTATTACGGCAACAAAGACTATGGCTGTGATTATGTATGTTTTTTTGGACATGACTATTTATTTTCTGGAGCAAGGGAGACATTTCCGTCTTCGTCAATGACGATAAGACGGGCTTTATACATTGCTCCTAATGTTTTCTTGAAATCGCGTTTGGAACATTGCAGCAGGGCTTTGATCTCCTCAGGGTCGGAACGGTCGCTGAGATTGAAGCGTCCATGGCGCAGTGTGTCCAAAATTTTCTTTTCGAGCGAACGTACCCGGCCTTCGGTCGACGGCGCTGACAGGGTGATGTCAATTTTACCGTCTTCGCGTATATTCTTGACGTAAGCCTCGACGGTCTGTTCGACTTCGAGCGGTTTGAAGAGTTCGTTCTCGTAAATCATGCCTCGGTGCAGATTGTCGACGATAACCCGGTAGCCGATTGGCGTGTGTTCGGTGACAAGACAGCGCACTTTGTTGCCCCGGCGATATTCGGGGATGACGTTGCCGAGAAACTTTTCGACGCGGGCCGAGGCGACAACGCGTTTGCTGGCATCATCAAGGTAGACATAGACGAGGTATATGCCTCCGCGGTGCATGCGTTGGCGTTGTTCGCTGAACGGGCACAACAAGTGCTTGGCTTCGAGCCCCCAGTCAAGGAAGGCCCCGGTGTGGTTGACGTCTATTACCTGAAGGTAGGCAAACTCGCCTATGGTGGCGAAGGGTATCTGCGTCGTTGCCACGGGGCGGTCCTCAGAGTCTGTGAGGACGAAGACACGCAGACGTTCGCCGACTTCGGGCATCGGGTCGCAGTATCGCCTCGGAAGAAGAACTTCCGAACTGTGTTCGCGGTCAGTGAGATATACGCCGTAGTCGCTTGAACGTGAGACTGTCAGATGGTTGAATTTTCCTATGTTAATCATGTGTCTTATGCTTGTTGTCTGTCCGGATTCGAAGCCCGGTATGCAAAAGTACAAAATTAATTCATACCTTTGCTGAGGATATGGCTTTTTTGAGCTGTATCAAGCGTCGGGCTAAATGCACCTTCGGTCGGTGTTGCGACTGTATGATACTGCCTCGAGCGAACTAATGTCTTAGGTAATAACAGATTTTTACTTTACAAGGTTTTTTGAACAATGGACGAATTGTTGAAATATTTTCCCGACCTCGACGAGAGTCAACGCGAACGTTTTGCTGCTATGGAGGCGCTGTATCACTTGTGGAACAGCCGCATCAATGTCATTTCGCGGCGCGACATCGACAATCTTTATGTGCGCCATGTGATTCATTCGCTGACAATAGCAAAATTTCTGGGCGAGTTGGCCGACGACACCCGGATTCTCGACTTAGGCACCGGAGGCGGTTTTCCCGGTATACCTTTGGCAGTGTTCTATCCTAAGGTGAAATTCCATCTCATAGACCGTATAGGCAAAAAAATCCGTGTCTGTGACGAAATAATCCGTGAACTTGGCCTTGACAACGTGACGACGCAACACGGCGATGTAGGTGAGTGCCGCTGTCAGTTTGACTATGTTGTTTCGCGTGCGGTAATGCGTCTGGATGCTCTTGTGCCACTTGTACGCCGTCTTGTCGCCTCTGAATCAAAAAACCGTATTGCCAACGGGCTTGTATGCCTGAAGGGTGGAGAAGGCCTTGCCGACGAAATCGCCGCCACTAAAGCCCCTGTGCAGGATTTTCCGCTCGGCGAACTTATCTCTGAGCCGACATTCGCCGATAAGTCGCTGATATATGTTCCGCTTTGAGCTATAGAGTCTCGGCTTATTTGCCGATTTTGTCAAAGTAGTCGGTGGCGATAATAAGGTCCGAGATGCGGTAGGAGTTCTCTAAGTGAGACTTTTCGACGGGAGTCAGTGAGCGGGTGTCACCGACGACGCGGCCTTTCATAGGGTGCATGGCCGCGGCCTTGCGCGTCGGGTCGAGTATGCTTTGACCCAGTCCGTGCCAGGAATAGTCCCAAAGACCAAGTAAGTCGAGTAGGGTGGGATAGAGGTCGACCTGTCCGGCCAAAGCATCGTTGCGTCCGCCCACCGGCGAGTTGATGACAATGAGCGGGGTGTACCATTCGTCGTCGATGTATTTGCCTACAATGGGGTCTTTGAGATAGTCCTTGCGGTCGGCGCCGAGTCCTTCGTGGTCGCCAAGAATCACTATCATGGTGTTGGCATAACGCGGGTTGCTCTGAATGGCGCTGATAAAGTCGCCGACGGCGCGGTCGGTATAGTTGGCCACTTCCATATAATGACGCAGGCGCTCGGGAATTGATGTTGAAAAATGAACCTTTTTCAGACTGTCGGGGATGATAAAGGGAGTATGTCCCGAGTAAGTCACAATCTGCGCAAGATTGCCGCCTTGAGGATTCCATATCATGGGGTCGTCGAATTTGGCAAGGCTCTGACGCATCAGCGAGTGGTCGCCGAGTCGTCCGCGGGGACCCGTCTTGACGTCAAGGATAAAATCATGCTTGTCGAACAGCTTGTAACCGAAGCCTAAAGCCACGACGCCAACATTCCAGACAACGCTTTTGTCTACGGTAAAGGACATGGAACGCGCTCCGCTGCCGTGTTTTTCTTTCCATGCCTTGTCAAGAGACATGTAATTGTTGTGAGGGAAACGGTATGAATAAGCGCCGTAGGCCACAGGCAGAAGCCCCGTGTGGGCAAGTAGCTGAGCGTCTATCGAGCGCGCGCCCTTTACCTGTGTCAGAATGTGCGGGGCAAAGTATGTTGTCGAGTCGCGCAGAAGACTGTTTATTCGCGGTGTCAGCTCCTGGCCCTCGACGGTGGTGTTCAGTTGCCAGCTCTCGAAACTTTCGAGCAGCAGTATAATGCAATTATCGGGCACCTTGTCACGCTTGGGTGGCGTGTAGCTTTCGGAGGGACGTGCGGCGAGCCAGGACTCGATGTCGGCACGTACCGCAGGAGTGAGTTCGACACTTCCGTTGACCCACTCGTAGGCCATAGCTCCCGGTATGGTGTACACGGCGGCTCCGCAGGTCGAAAAATCATACAGCAAGTCCTCGTAGGCCTTTTTGAAACCGCCCTTGCAAAGAATATATACGGCGACGATGACTGCCGGGCCGAAAAACAACAGAGCGAGTATGCGGCCGATAAGCTTCACCTGATTGCGTAACACCTGTGCCGTGTTGGTTTTCCAGGGTGCGATAATCAGCCATACTGTGGTCAGCGGGAGAACAATGTCTTCCCAGCGCAGTGACTCCCAAACGCTGTCCTGAAAGTCGGCAAGGTTTGAAACCAGTCCGTAGCTTGACGCCGGTATGATAGTGAAGTAAGTACGAAAATACATCAGATTGGCTATCAGCCAGATGTCCAGAAGCACACTTATTGTCCATACGTACCATTTACGGCGTATTGCAAGCAGCGGCGCGGCCAACAGAGTCGCAAACATCAACTTGGTGAGATAGCCAATGGGAAACTGAAATCCCGAGAAGGTTGTCTCGCTTGCCCATATAAGGTCAAAAAGCAGAAACTTGAAATAAAAAATTGCTATTACCCAAATGAATATGCCTTTGGCACTCAAAGGCGGATATTTGCAGAATATATTTTTAAGTTTATCCTTCATAGTCGTTCAACGAGTTGAAAATATTCTCAAGGAAATCGACATATTGGTCAAGCGAATAGTTGTCCTGTATGTTGCGTATGCCATTGCAACCCATCTCGCGCCTGATGTCGGGATTTTCGGCAAGCATCTGCAGGGCGTCGGCCATGTCTTCGGGTCGTGCCGGGGCAACAAGAACGCCCGAGCGGTCGTGGCCCGTAGCGATAATGAGGTCGCGTGCTCCCTGTATGTCCGAGACCACGCAGGCTACGCCGCAGGCCTGAGCTTCGCGCACGACACGAGGCGATGCATCGCGGGTCGATGGCATCGCAAGCACGTCCGATGCGGCAATGAAGCGGATGGCATCGCGTCGCGGTCCGGTGAAAGTGACATTGGCCGGGGCGGTCGCTATGTCCTCATCTTCGGCCGAGCCAATAACTGTCAGGTGGCAGGTGACTTGGCGTTTGTCCAGCAGAGCCATGGCGTCGAGCAGGTGGCGCAGCCCTTTATGCGGACGTCCCTTCATCATGCCCACGCAGATGATTTGCATACCCTTGCCTTCAAGTTCCGCCGGGTTGGCAATTTCGTTTTCAATCCACCGGCGCATATACGGTTTGGGGCGGCAGAATAGCTTGTGTTGAGGAATATAATCGCTGAGATATTCGAGTATGTCGTCGGTCTCGCAAACCAGAGCAGAGACACGCCGGTTGAGCAGAGCCATACGGTATGTGGGGTCGAATCGGTGTACGCGAGCCTGTGTTCCACGGTAGCCAACAACCTTGGCTCCTGTGTGCCAGTGCGTTGGCCAAAGCCGTCGTCGAGACGCAAAAGACATAGTCGGCGCCGGTGTCGCGTATGGCGCGGCGCAGCGCACGACGTCCCTTGAGATCGAACTTGCTTTTCAACGGAGTGATAGCAACGCGCTCGGCGCCTTCGACAGCCGGTATTTCCGTGCCTTCGGGGGCGGCGATGACAATGCGGTACGCCATGCGTTTTGCAAGTGCTTCGAATGCCTTGTAAAGGACAAGGTCGCAGTCGTGGTTGACAAGGAGTATGGTCTTCATTAATGCGGTTTTATGTTTGGTTACTTTCGGGGAGTGACTACACGCTCGCCTAAAAAGCGGGCAAAACCGGCTTCGAGCTTCTTTTTTTCGACGAGCTGTTTCATTATTTCCTGCTGGGCTTTGATGTCACCCTGCTTCTGAGCGATGCCAAGCGCTGCCGTCAGCTCGCGAAACTGCCAGGACAGAATAGCATTCTCAAAGGCGTAGAAAGCCGTCGGAACGAGTTCGGGCAGACGCTCCTCCTCGGTGACTATGTGCGCGTGCCGGGTGTGTATGGCGCTCAGATGATAGTTGTCCGATGCAAGCTCGGTGCATGTGCGGCGTACATTGTCATCGGGCTCGTTGACAAGGATGCGAACAAGGTATGAGACAGCAAATTCGTGTTCCATCTCGGCACGTCTGGCAGTAAGGCGTTCGTCTAACAGCGACTCGCGTTTGTGCATGTCGCTGAGGTCGGTGCCCTGACGGCGTATCTCGTTGTAGCCCTCGGCGCGCAAACGTGATATTGCCTGGTCGATGGTCAGTTTTTCGTGTTCCATTTCGGCCTCGAAAGCGGGAACTAGCGAGGCAATGCGGTCCATGATTGTCACATAAACCGGATTTGCGATGCTCAGGCCTTCAGCCTTGAGCTGCGAGGTGACAAACTGAAAAACGTTCATGGGCACCACGCTCCCGTCTTCGAGATACTGCTCGCAAAGACTCAGCATACCGTAGCGTACGACATAGCGCACAATCTCACGTTCGTACCGCTCGATATATCGTGCAAAGGCCATGTCGGCGGCTTGCTGCGCTGTCGCGGGCTGAGTCTGCACCTCTGCCGTAACTTCGCGCGGCCGGGAATCGCCATGGGGGTCGAGTGGCGGCTCATCGACAGGCGGCATATCTTCGGGTGAGGTTATGCCTTCGTCTCTGAGCGACTGACGGGCTTGCTGGCGCATACGGTCGCTTTCGACTTTCTCGGCGTTGGCTGCCATGGCCTTGGCAAGTTGCTGCGAAAGCACTTTCTCGTCCATGTCGAGCATGCGCGAACATTCCTGGATATAGACCGTGCGTTTAATCTGGTCGGGAATACGTGCTATCGAGCCGACGATGTCTGTGATGACGTGCGCACGGCGTATGGGGTCGTTCTGCGCGTCCTTAAGCAGTATATCGGTTTTGAAGCGTATGAAGTCCGTCTCGTGTTCGGCCATGTACTGTTCGACTTGGGTCAGCGTGTGGCTTTGGGCGAATGAGTCGGGGTCGTCGCCGTCGGGGAGCAGTAGTACCTTTATATCGAGACCTTCGGCAAGCAGCAGGTCGATACCTCGCAGCGAAGCCTTGATACCGGCGGCGTCCGAGTCGTATATTACAGTGACATTGTTAGTAAAACGGTGTATCAGCCTTATCTGACCTTCGGTGAGCGAGGTGCCCGACGAGGCCACAACGTTCTCGACACCTATCTGAGACATGGAAATGACGTCCATGTAACCTTCGACAAGTATGCACTTGTCTTGTTTGACAATCGATTTCTTTGCCTGATAAAGACCGTAAAGCTCGTAGCTTTTGCGATAAAGCGCACTTTCGGGCGAGTTGACATATTTGGCTACGTTCTTGTCCTTACGCAGTGTGCGACCGCCAAAGGCTACAATGCGTCCCGAAACCGAAAACACGGGGTATATGACACGGCTTTTGAAGCGGTCGTAGAGTCCGCGCTCGCTTTTTGAGCAAAGTCCCGTGGTTACAAGATATTTCTCGCTGAAGCCGGAGTCGAAAGCGGCTTTCGATAGTTCATCGGGACGGTCGATGGCATAGCCAAGACGGAAACGGCGCATGCTTTCGTCCGAAATGCCGCGCTCGCGGAAGTAGCTGTATCCGATGTTGCGACCTTCGTCTGTCTCCCACAGGTTGTGCTCGAAATGCTTGCAGGCAAAGTCGTTGATGGCGAGCATGGCTTCGCGCTCGTTGGCTGCGTCACGTTCGGCGTCAGTCATTTCGTGCTCCTTGATTTCGATATGATATTTGCGGGCAAGCCAGCGCAGGGCCTCGTTGAACGACAGCTGTTCAAGTTCCATAAGAAAGTTGACCGGCGAGCCGCCTTTGCCGCACGAGAAACATTTGCAGATGCCCTTGGCTTTGGACACTGAGAACGACGGCGTACGTTCGTTGTGGAACGGACACAGACCTATATAGTTGGCTCCACGGCGCTTGAGACTGACAAAGTCGCTGACGACTTCGACAATATCGGCGGCGTCGAGAATCTTCTGTACGGTTTCGCGGTCAATCTTTTTCATAAGTGGCTACAAAGATACGAAAAATTTGACTACCTTTGAGCATCGTTTATACTAACATCATCATCACAGACTTCAAAAATCCTTCAAAAATCCGCATTATACATGAAAAATAAAACTATTCTCAGGCTGGGCCTTTCGGCACTGGCGTTCATGTCACTGGGCATGCCGTCAGCAGCTCAGCGTTTTGCTGTATTCAGCGATATTCATGTCACTCCCGGCAACGCCAATGACGGCAAACTGCGCGAGGCCATCGCCGAAGTCAATCGCGGCAACTACGACGCCGTCATTGTTAACGGCGACCTTACCAACGAAGGCTCGGACGAGCAGATTGCCAATGTCGCTGCCATAATGCGCCAGATTCGTTTCCCGCTTTACGTCCTGCCGGGCAATCATGAAAACAACTGGTCGCAGTCGGCTACAAAGACCTTTGTCGATACATTTGGCTCGGACCGCTTTGTCTTCGAGACAGACTCGCTGGTAGTTATTGGCATCAACTGTGGTCCGTTCATGAAAATGGGCGACGGTCATATCAAACAGGAAGACCTGCACTGGCTGCGCAAGACTCTTGACGAGCGTGTCAAAGACGGCAAGCGCGTGCTGTCGTTCAACCATTATCCTCTGCAGGACGACCTTGACAACTACAAGGACTATATGGCCATACTTGCCGACTATCCCGTAATCGGTCATATCAACGGCCATTATCACCGCTGGCGTCGCTACGATGCCGGTGACATAGAATGTGCCATGGTACGCGCCCTTGATATGGGCAAAGGCGACTATGGTTACACGATAGTCGATGTCTCGCCTCAGTGGACACATATTTACAACAAAAAAATTGGTGCCGAGCCCGAGTCACGATATGCGTTTGCCAACCGTACGCATCATGCTCGTGTCAATCTGCCTGCCGGTGATACACTTGTCACTGCGCCGCAAGGGTGGACCGTCGACCGCGTGTGGACAGACTCAGCTTCGGTATTCACCCGTCTTGGACTGGATGCCGAAAATGTATATTTTGGCAACTCGCTCGGTGTGATCAAAGCTGTAGACAAAAAATCCGGCGAACTTCGCTGGCATATGCGTGTGCCTGACAGCGCTTCGGTATTCTCGCGTCCTGTGGTATTGGGCAAAGGACGTCTGGCCGTCCCTTACGCTTCGGGACTGTCTATCGTCGACAGTCGCAACGGCAAGGTAATTAAAAATTATAAATCGAAAGAAGGTCCGTATGTCGCTGACGGCACACTTTCAGCCGACGGAGCATACATACAGGGTGGCTATAAGCGCATCGAGCGTCGCAGGCCATCGGATGGCCGACTCGTATGGGAGTACGATTCGCTATTCAACTACTGTCAGGCAGCTCCGGCCATTGACGGCGATGATCTCGTTTTCGGAGCCTGGGACACAAACCTGCGCTGTCTTTCGCTCAAAAACGGCAAGTTGAAATGGGTATGGAACAATGGTAAGAAAGCCAATATGCTGGGTCCGGGCAATGTGGTCCCGGTGCTGACCGAGGACAAGATTATCATTGTAGCTCCCGACCGATATATGACTGCTTTAGACCGCAAGACAGGTCGTCAGTTGTGGCGTGACAACTCGCACCGTTATCGCGAGGCCCTCGGCCACAGCGCCGATTTCAGTCGCGCGTATGCCAAGACCATGGATGGTGAACTTGTTGCAGTGGATACCACTACGCCTGATTTCCATGAACTGTGGACTGTTGACATGGGGTTGGGTTATGAACATGCGCCATGCATCGTCGCCGAGCAAGACGGCGTAGTTTACGCCGGCTCGCGTCGGGGCATTGTTACCGCTGTCGACCCTAAGGCGCAAAAAGTACTGTGGAGTTTGCCTCTCGGCGTCAGCGAGGTCAACGGCATCGACATCGACCCGACGAGCGGCGATATATATGTTTCGCTAATCGAAGGCACGATCTACCGCATAGCCCGCAAATAACGTTTTTAGTGCCCATGCTTTAGATTGATAGACATACTTAATATTCTTTGTCGAAGTCTATCTCGAGCTGGCGCGGCCAGAAATCGGGTATGGCCCAGTCATCGCGAACCTCATGGCGGAGCCCCGGCGGATTTGATACCGACAATCCCAAAAGTCTTAGAGGGTGGGGGAGCCGTCCTTCGGACGGATCTTCACTCTCTTCGTATAGTCGCAATGCGACGTCGAATATATCGCGCTTGGTCCAGCGATGCGGAGCCTGAGGCAAAGTCAGCGAGCGGGACCTTGTCGTGAAGTCATCATAGCGTAACTTGAGTGTCAGCGTGGCACCGGTAAAGTTGCGTCTGTCAAGTCGTCCTTCGAGTTCATCGGAAAGTTCGTCCAGGACATCGCGTAATTCGGCTGTACTGCGTATGCGTTCCTCGCGTGTGGTCTCACAGCCGACACTCTTACGTATACGCACGGCTTCGACCGGACGTAGGTCGACACCGCGTGCAAACTGATAGTAGACATGTCCCATGCGGCCGAATTCGCGTACAAGCAGTTCGACAGGCTGTGCGCGAAGGTCGGCGCCGGTTGCGATTCCTAGACGGTGCATGTGCTCGGCGGTTACCGGTCCAACGCCCCAGAAGCGCTCTATCGCCAGGGCGTCGACAAATTTCTGTGCCACTGATGGATGTATTGTACACAGCCCGTCGGGTTTGCGGTAGTCTGAGGCTATTTTTGCAAGAAATTTGTTATATGAGACTCCGGCCGAAGCCACCAGGTGTAGTCTCGAGGCTATTTTCTCCTTTATTTCGCGGGCTATGGTGACAGCGAGTGGTATTGCCGGTTTGTTGTCGGTGACGTCAAGAAAAGCCTCGTCGAGAGATATAGGCTCGATAATATCGGTGTATTCGTGAAAAATGTCGTGCATCTGCTGTGAGACGGCTTTGTAGACTTCGAAGCGTGGAGTAACAAAAATCAATGAAGGACAGAGTTTCCGGGCCTTGTATGAAGGCATGGCCGAGCGAACGCCGAATTTGCGTGCTTCGTAACTGGCTGCAGCGACGACACCTCCGCGCGATGCGTGACCTACGGCTACGGGCCGTCTGCGCAACTGAGGGTTGTCGCGCTGTTCGACCGACGCGAAAAACGCGTCCATGTCTATGTGGATAATCTTGCGTTCCATACCCGAGGTGTCGGTGGCAGACCGAATTACATGCCGAGTTCTTCGGCAAGGAAAGGACCTGTGGGAGTGTCGGTGCGTGCAAGTTCTTCGGGAGTTCCTGCGGCAATGATTCGGCCGCCGTGACATCCTCCTCCGGGTCCCATATCTATGACGTGGTCGGCACTCTTGATGATGTCGAGGTTGTGTTCGATGACAAGAACAGTGTTTCCTCGGTCGACAAGTTTCTGCAGAAGTTGAAGCAGGGTCCTGATGTCCTCGAAGTGCAGGCCTGTTGTGGGTTCATCGAGTATGAAGAGTGTCTTGCCGGTGTCGCGTTTCGATAGTTCGGTTGCCAACTTGACGCGCTGGTTCTCGCCGCCCGATAGTGTCGACGATGGTTGCCCTAACTTGATATAACCCAGACCTATTTCTTGCAAAGTCTTGATTTTTTTCAATATTGCCGGTACGTTGGCAAAGAACTCGACAGCCTGATTGATGGTCATGTCCAGGACGTCGGCAATGGATTTGCCTTTGAATCGGACTTCGAGTGTCTCGCGGTTGTAACGTTTGCCGTGGCATACTTCGCAGGGGACGAGGACATCGGGCAAAAAGTTCATCTCGATTGTACGGTGCCCGTTACCGCCACATGCCTCGCATCGTCCGCCGCTGACGTTGAACGAGAAGCGCCCCGGGCGGTAACCGCGAATCTTGGCTTCGGGCAGCGATACGAACAGTGAGCGTATGTCTGAAAAGACTCCGGTGTATGTGGCCGGATTTGAGCGGGGAGTACGTCCAAGGGGAGATTGGTCTACGGTCACGATTTTGTCGATGTTTTCGATGCCTTCGATTGAGGAGAAAGGCAACGGCTGACGTGTCGAACGGTAGAACTGCCGCTGAAGCTCGGTCTGCAGAGTGCCTAAAATCAGCGATGACTTACCCGAACCCGAGACTCCCGAGATGACGGTGAGCGTACCTAAAGGCAAGTGCAGGTCGACATTCTGCAGGTTGTGTCCAGTGGCGCCTCGGAGTACGATTTCCTTTCCCGAACCTTGGCGTCTGACCTGCGGAATGGCTATCGAGCGTGTACCCTTAAGGTACTGTGCCGTAAGGGTATCGGTTTTGAGAAGTTGGGCGGGAGTGCCTTGGAAGACTATCTCCCCGCCTCGGCGTCCGGCCTGAGGCCCGATGTCGACGATGTAGTCGGCGCGGAGCATAATGTCTTTATCGTGTTCGACAACGATAACCGAGTTGGAAGCGTCGCGAAGACGGCAAAGGGCGTCGATAAGACGGCGGTTGTCGCGCTGATGCAGTCCAATCGATGGTTCGTCGAGAATATAAAGCACATTGACAAGCTCCGAACCAAGTTGAGTGGCCAGACGTATGCGCTGGCTTTCGCCGCCCGATAGTGTGGCCGATGCGCGGTCGAGCTGCAGATAGTCCAGCCCCACATCGACAAGGAATGAAAGGCGGTGACGTATCTCTTTGATGATTTCGTCGGCGACGGCACGTTCTTTGTCGTTCATGCCGTCGGTTGCGCCGGCTGTCCATTCGAGCAGCTCGGATATATCCATGCGGCACAAGTCGGCTATGTTTTTACCGTCAACAAAGAAGTGCAGAGCTTCGCGATTGAGTCGTTTGCCGCCACATTCGGGGCAGGTCTGACGAGAGAAAAACTGCCCGGACCATTTCTGTGCTGCAGCCGACGCGTCTTCGTCCTGCTGCATCTCTATGTACTTTACGACGCCTTCATATGGGCGGAAGTAGTTATACATTGACATGGATTCGTTTTCGATGCGCAGATTCTCGTTTGTGCCGTTCATGATTTCGTCCATGCAAGCTTCTGAAATTTCGCCCACAGGAGTCTTCATGGTATATCCGTGTTTTTTGAGCAAGGCGTCAATCTGCCAGAAAATCATCGAGTCGCGATATTTGCCCAAGGGCGCGATACCTCCGGCGCGAATCGACAGTTTGGGGTCGGGAAGCACTTTCTCGCGGTCGACGAGGCTGACGGTACCAAGACCTTTGCAGCATGGACAGGCGCCCATGGGCGAGTTGAACGAGAAGTTGTGCGGAGCCGGCTCGCGGTACGATATACCGGTCTCGGGGTCCATGAGATGCTGGCTGTAGTATGACAGCGAGTCGTTGTCGGCGTCGAATACAATGAGTTCTTTGTCGCCTTGCTTGAGCGCTGTTTCAATGGTGTCGCGCAGGCGTTTGTCGTCTTTTGCCGATACCTTGAGACGGTCGATGACAAGCTCGATGGTGTGGTTGCGGTATCGGTCGAGCTTCATCATAGGTGTTATTTCGCGCAATTCGCCGTCGACGCGCACGCGCAGGTAGCCTTTCTTGCGCAGGTTCTCGAAAAGTTCTTTGTAGTGACCCTTTCGGTTTTTTACAAGCGGAGCCAGAATATTAATCTTGTGTCCGTTGTACTGATTTAGGATGAGCGAGACAAGCTGTTCCCGGGTGTAGCGCACCATAGGTTTGCCCGAAATGTAACTTATGGCACGCGAGGCGCGGGCGAATAACAGGCGCAGAAAGTCGTAGATTTCGGTCACAGTGCCTATTGTCGAGCGGGGATTACGGTTGACGGTTTTCTGCTCGATGGCGATTACCGGAGACAGACCGGTGATGAGGTCGACGTCGGGACGTTCGAGGCCTCCCATGAGATTGCGGGCATAGGCCGAGAATGTCTCTATATATCTGCGCTGGCCTTCGGCAAAAATAGTGTCGAAAGCCAGTGACGATTTTCCCGAACCGCTGAGTCCTGTAATGACTGTCAGCGTGTTGCGGGGGATGCTTACATTGATGTTGCGCAGGTTGTTGACACGCGCTCCGATGACGGTTAGCTTGTCCAGACCGTCATCGGAGAGCGTTTGTTCGGCATCTGCGTCGCTGTTGTATGCAGTTTGTGCTGTTGTCTTGTTTTTGGTCATAGGCTAATCCAACGTTTGTCATAAGTCTTGGTGCCGGCGGTAGAGCGTTTTAGCGATTTTTCTGCAGGGATACGAACTTTGTAAGTGTTTCCGGCCTTATTGGTGAGTTTGCGGTCGCGAATCCACGGGTTGGCTTCTTTAAGCTGAGCGTAGCTTATGCCTTTGTCGCGGGCCCATGAAGCCCAGTCGGCAACGGGGCCTGATACTTCGACTTCGTTATAATCCATGGGCTGGTAAAGTTGTTCGGGACGTATCACGAATCCGAAAGCGGGAGCGTTCTCCATGATGGCTTTCATGGCCATGATACGGAATACATAGCGCGAGGTCTCCTGATTGAGATGAAGGTCGAACGATGACTGGGCCAATTGTTTGTCAAGTTCGGACGAGATGCGCCCCATGCCTGCGTTATACGAAGCCATGACCGTGGGCCAGTCTCCGTATTTGCCATAAGCGTTCTTGAGGTATTTGGCGGCGGCGCGGGTAGCTTTTGCAAGATTGTATCGCTCGTCGACCTCGTCGCTGACTTCGAGACCGTATTGCCGGGCTGTCGAGGGTATGAACTGCCAGATGCCGGCTGCTTTTGCCGGCGAGACGGTAAGCGGCGCCAGATAGCTTTCGACGCAAGCCAGATAAAGGAGATCTTCGGGGACGCCTTCTTCGCGAAGGATAGGAGCCATTTCGGGGAAGCATTTGTTGGCGCGTTTTATGGTGAGTAGCGTGTTGCCGTGGCCGAATGCCAGGGCGGTGAGTTCGCGGTCGAAACGCTCGAACATGTCAACACGGTCAAGGTCGACTTTTTTGCCGCAGAATTGCATCGAAGACGGTACCGAAGGCTGCATGACGTATGCAACATAGGGTTTGGGAGGAGCTGCGGGAACAGGTTTGGCTGCCTGTGTGGGTTTTGGTGCCGGGACTTCGGTAGCGGGCTGTTCTTTGTTTTTCTTTTTCTTCTTAGCCTCGGCGTTTGCCGGGGCCAAAGCTATGACAGCAGCCATGGCGCTGCAGATTAGGGTGCTTGTTTTCATTTGTTTTGGGAGGTTTTGGTTATGAGCAGAGAGGATGAGAATGGCTTACTCTGTTTCAGAGTTTCCCGTAGAATTGAGGCGGGTGCCGATGATGTTGATGTCGCCGCTGAGTTTGTATTTGCGACCATCGGCACCTTTGGCTTCGATGACATAGAAATATACGCCGGAAGGTACGAATTTGCCACCCACTTTGCCATTCCACCCCTGCGAGGGATGTGTCAGCCGTGCCAGTTCCTTTCCCCAACGGTTGAAGATGTGACAGTCGAACGAGACTATCGACTGATACGAAACTTTCCATTCGTCGTTGACACCGTCCTGATTAGCGGGCGAGAACGCATTGGGACATTCAAGACGCGACTCACCGATGTCTACAGTGTAGGTTTCGCCGGCAAACTCGCAGTTGCCGGCATCGTTGGCGCAGAAGTAGCGTATATATATCGTGCCGTTTTCGTCAAAAGTGTGAGTAATCTGGTCCTCGTTGTAACGTTCGTAGACATCCTCGAACTCGGGTGTCCGAGAAAACTGCCACTCGCGGAAGACGACTGCATCTGTGGGAGCAGCCGTGAATGTTATTTCGCATGGCGCCGAGCCACCGAGCCCATTGCCGGTCGATGTCTGCTGATTGTCGTATTCTTCGGTTTTCTGTTCGGCCTGAGTGCGTGCCTCGACGGCGCTTGTCGAATATGAAGGCGTAGTTGCCGAAAGTTCACGGCCCCATGCGCGCAGAAATCTGTCGCCTGAAAGAGTGAACTCGGTATTGCACAGCGGAGCGGGACAATTTATAGTGGCTGACAACGAACCGAATGATTCTTCGGCTTGTGTCTCGTGCCAGACAAATGCTTCGGTGTCGAATGATAACGTACGGTAGCTCAGTATCAACTCTCGTGAGAGTTCGTGAGGCGCGCCATTGATGCTGTAATATGTTATGCGGTCGCCCTTACCAGAGACATCAAACAATGTGCGGTCGCATTGACTTTCTGTGGAAACGGTTATTCCGTTGAGACTTAGCTCGTGGTCGGCATAGTTGACTATCCAGTAATAATGTCGACGACCGCCATCCTCGACAATATATCCCATATCTTTGTCCGAAAGGTTGATGACAGAAGTATTGCCGTCGGTACGCGACTTTACCTCCTCGGCATATGCGCCTCCGAGGTTTGAGAAGCGGTACCATACCGCTCCGGCTGACGGATAGCTTGCACTCAGTCCTGATGTATTGTCAACGACATAGAGCTTGTCAAGACCGGTAGATGTCTCGGGACTGACGGTAATGACGCTGTTGGCCGAGCCAAGGATTGTAAGCTGGGCAAATCCAGTCAGCGAAACTAAGACAAACAGTGTACTTATTATTGGGCGCATTGGAAGTGTCATTTTATGTTCATTTTTATATAACGTTTCAACGGGCCCTATTATTGCCCTTGCTGATGAACATAAATAAGTGTGCGGACGTTTCAATCTAAAAAGGAAATTTCAACTGTTAAGCTATGAATGTGCCCAAAAAATCTCTTACTTTAGTTCTGCTCGCATTATGCGCTATTGAATTTGCGCCTCGCAGCCGAGCATGCACGCGTGTCGTCTATATTGGCGACGGCAAAGATAACGTCATCACAGGCCGCACACTCGACTGGAAAGAGGATATCCCGTCTAACCTCTATGTCTTTCCGCGCGGAATCGCGCGACGCAGCGACAAAGGGACCAATACGCTAAACTGGATTTCGAAGTACGGCTCGGTTTCGAATGTAGGTTATGACCTCGGTGTCAACGAAGGTATGAATGAGAAAGGCCTCGTTGTGAATCTGCTCTATCTTCCCGGAACATCCTACACCTATACCGACGGAACGCCCGATAACCGTCTGCTGATGTCATCATCGTTGTGGGCACAATATGTACTTGACAATTTTGCTACTGTCAGCGAAGCTGTACAGAGCCTCAGCAAGGATGTTTTCCGTATCGATGCTCCGCCAATGCCCGGAGGGTCGGTTGCGACACTGCACATGGCAATCTCTGACCTAAGTGGCAACTCGGCCATTGTCGAGTATCTTGACGGCAAAATATCAATACACGAAGGTAAGGAATATCAGGTGCTTACAAATGCCCCTCCATACGACCGTCAACTTGCTGTCAACGAATATTGGCAACAGGTAGGCGGCATGAATATGCTGCCGGGCACCAATCGCTCGTACGACCGCTTTGCCCGGGCTTCGTTCTATATCAATGCCGTACCCAAAAATGCAGACCATGCCATGGCTCTTGCCGGGGTCTTCGGTGTTATCTTCAACTGTTCGGTGCCTGTAGGTATTTCGCTGCCGGACAATCCTGAAATATCATCGACACGATGGCGTTCGGTCGCCGATCAGGGTCGCTTGACTTATTATTACGGAACAACGCTAAATCCCTCGATAATGTGGGTCAATCTGGACGAATTCATGCTGACGCCCGGCTCGCCCATCATGAAGCTCGACATTATCAATCAGAAGAAGAACTACATAGGCAACGTCATCAAAGACATGGTTCGCAGCCCCGGATTCCAGCCCCTTTTCAGCTTACCTGAAAAATAAGTTGCCCGTATAGTCTCGCGATGACTTTTAACAAATCAATCTGGTTTTGCACCAAACTCGTATTTTGCATCTGTTGTCGAATAGTACTGACCGGTTATTTAACAATTCAACCGTGTACTTCACTTACTCCCTTATGCGGAACTATCTGATAACCACATGTAAAACTATCCAAGTGCATAACTAAAAAGGAGAACTGAAGGTTTAATTTCAATTCTCCTTTTGTTGCCTTGGAAGGATTCAGAATTATATACGGCTGTAAACGAATTTGAATATGATTATCAATGAAAATCAGCGTATTACAACTATTTTGAATGTTAATAAATCCATAGGAATTTAATTCAACGCACTTTTGGTTGTGCAAAAATGTTATACTTGCACAACGATATTTTGAAATGCACAACCACCTATGGAAAGAATAACTCTCTACCTCCGCACGACCAAGACGAGCGGTAAAATAAGACTTCGCTTCCGGCTTACGGAGGGTCGAGAAGTCCAGCTCTTTCACAAGAGCAGTATTAAGGCAGACCTCGCCGATCTGAAGAAGTTCGATATGGATGGCTCACTAAAACCTCGTGTCAGCCTTTATAACGAAGAATTGCGTCTCGCTATTACACGCGAGATTGATGCGATGCACGAAGCCTATAAGCAACTGAAAGAGGGATGTCCCGAATTTGACACTACCGACTTTAAGGCAAGGATAGACATGGTTCTCAATCCGGAGAAGTATAAAGTAGTAAGGACTGAGGAAGCCGAAACTCTGCTGGCACGCTTCGACCGATACATTGACGGTCTGAAAACATACGGCACCGTCAGTGAGGGCAGAGCCAAGATTTACAAGATTGTATGGGATAAGCTCTCACGTTATCTTATCATCTTCAAGAAATCGCGCTATACTCCGGAACAATTCACACCGGAAGATATATTGGCTTTCCGGGAGTTCGTAATCAACGAATACAAGTATGTCGATAAGCATAAGGCGATATATGGAAGCCTGCAAAAGATCTCCATACCGACCAAGCAGGCGAGTATCAACACGGCATCGGCGAAACTCCGGGCATTGCAGGCTTTCTTCAATGAACTGGAGGAAAATGACGAGATTCTAAAATCTCCGTTTAGGCGTCTCACCAAGAAACGAAGGAACGAGGCTCTGAGAGAACAATATGATGACCCTTTCTTCCTCCGCTATGAGGAAGTTCAGCAGATAATGGTAGCGGATGTACCCGACAGCCTGAAGGAAACCAAAGATGCTTTTCTTCTTCAGTGCGCTCTCGGTTGTCGTATCGGAGATTTCATGAAGTTATCGATGTCGAACGTGGCCGTTACCGATGACGGCATTCCCTACGTTCAATATCTCCCCAAGAAAACAATGAAGACGCAGAATGACCGACGAGAGAAGAAAACTCCGTTGATGCTGTTTGCGTTGGAAATCGTCAAACGCTCCGGTTTCAAATTTGGTGTTCTCAAATATGCCTCCGGCAAGAGCGGATACAACGCCAAGATTAAGAAGCTCCTTGAGTATTGTAAGATTGACCGATTGGTTAATCAGTATGATGAGGCGACAGGCACAATGAACCGAGTGCCACTACACTCAGTCGGCAGTAGCAAACTGTGCCGTAAGACTCACATAGACATCGCCAACAAAGCGCAGGTAAATATGTACGCCACAGGGCTGCATGAAGTAGGCAGTAGTGCCGTTGAACACTATTCAATGCTTGAACTTCATGACCTCTTCGTGCTCCTCTGTGCCGCCTTTAATCAGCCTCAATATAAGGTTGACAAGCAGCTGAATGTACTGCCGGATGTCGAATAGCATTATGACTTGAAAAATAATTCATGTATATTTCATCTTTAAGTGAAATATTTGTTGTACCTTTGCGTTATAATATCAAAGCCAATATACATGCCCATGAGCGAAGTGGAATTATATCTTATCCAAGACGGCGAGAACTGCACAATCTATACGTTACAGTTTCTTCGTGATGTCGAATCTGAATTTGAAAAATTTGTAACCAAATTCAGAGAAGATGCCGAGTACAGTGAGGATTTCTCACGTATTGCCGCATTTATCAAACGTATAGCCAAGACAGGTGCGTTGGAACGTTATTTCCGCCCGGAGGGTAAGATGAATGATTCTGTCGTCGCGCTGCCGGTGACTTCCTCAAAATTGCGTCTTTACTGTCTGCGGTTATCAGATAAGATACTCGTATTGGGTAATGGAGGAGTGAAAACATCTCAGCGATATGAAGACGACACTCTCCTTAATGGATATGTGATGACCTTGCAAAAATTCGAGAAACTACTCAGACAGGAAGTAGCCAACGGCAACGTGAATATTACAGAATCGACAATAGAAACCGACAATATATTTGAGCTATGAAGCGTACTTCTAAGACACTCGAAGAGATGCTCGGTCCAATTCCGGCAAACGTTCAGGCAGAAGTCGACCTCTCTTTTGAAATATCCGACCGCATTGATGTCCTTATGCGGCAACGTGGCTTATCGAAGAAACAGTTTGCCGATGCACTCGGACGCCGTCCGAGCGAAATCACAAAATGGCTGAGCGGTCAGCATAACTTCACCATCGCTACGCTCGCAATGCTTTCATCCTTCTTTGGACAGCCGATTATTACGGTCGGTTAAAATTGGCTATGAATAGTAGTATGGCAAGCAAGGCAATTAAATTTTTGGAGGAACATCAGAGTGATACCCCCTCGCGGTTTGCAGAAGAAGCCGCATGGCGAAAGGAAAATGCAGGTTGGCTCCGCTGGTCGCGTCAGCTTGCCGTAACTCTTATTGGCTATATGCAGGACAACGGTCTTAAAAGAGCTGACCTCGCCGCCCGTCTCAGCGTAGGCCCGCAATATGTAAGCAAGTTGCTGTCAGGTACCGAAAACCTTAGTTTCAAGAGTGTAGCCAATATTGAGGATAAGCTCGGCATAACTTGTTTTGCAATGTTATGAACATCTATAATCGATTACTATAATGCAAAATATAAATAAGTTCATATCCTCAATAATTATGTTTATGTTATCGACAGTTGTTGCTTATTCGCAAATGCCGATAACATCGGATAGTCAATGTTCAAATGACATCTACACATGTTCTGAAGACAACAAACCGGTATCCGTAGAGAAATATGCACCGTATCGGCATATAGTCTCGACTCCGGTATTACCTGACAGCGCCGATGTGCGTATGCACGAACATAAGGCGTTCTGGAGGGCAGGCGCAGAGACCGTGGGCTTCAATATAGGCCTTTGGGCCTTCGACCGCTATGTGCTGAAAGGACATTATGCCTATATTTCATGGAATACCATCAAAGAGAATTTCAGGCATGGTTTTGAATGGGACGATGACCATTTGCACACCAATATGTTTGACCATCCCTACAACGGCTCTATATTTTTCAATGCCGGACGCTCCAATGGTTTCAATTTCTGGCAGTCGGAGCTGTTCGCCATCGGCGGAAGTGCCATGTGGGAGATGTTTATGGAGTGTGAATACCCCTCTACAAATGACATAATAGCCACTCCGATAGGCGGCGCGGCGCTTGGCGAAGTGCTTTACCGTACGTCCGACCTTATCCTCGACGACCGAAGCACTGGAGGCGAGCGTTTCGGTCGTGAGTTAGCAGCATTCCTTGTTGACCCCATGAAAGGAATCAACCGAATTGTCACCGGCGCGGCATGGAAAAAACGCACCACATCCGGACGCAGGTTCGGGATACCTCCAATCAGTGTGGAGTTGTCACTGGGCGGCAGATACCTGTCTCTTATTGAAAACGATGAAGGTAGCCGAGCCGGAGCTGTCGCGGAAATCAATATAGAGTATGGCGACAGATTTGCGGAAACTACAAAAGCTCCCTACGATTACTTCTCTTTCCTGATGGAATTGCAAGGCATAAAGTCGCAGCCGATTCTGAGCCGTGTGGAGATTATGGGGCGACTACTTTCAAAAGAAATACTCGACAAAAAGAATGTCAGCCTCAACGTAGGACTATATCAGCATTTCGATTATTTTGACTCCGACACTATACGCCCGGAAAGAAATGCCCTATATTTCCCTTGTTCCGTGCCATATAAAATGGGAACTCCCGCATCTGTCGGCGGAGGAGCCATGTTCAGATATACCCCGTCAAAGCTGATGTCGTTAGACGGATATTTGCATCTGAACGGCGTCATCCTTGCAGGCGTACTGACCGACTTTTACAGGGATTATCACCGCAATTACAACTGGGGATCCGGATTTTCGGTCAAGGCCGGCTTGAACTGGGCATTATCGGATGACAGAATATCTGTCAAGATTGCAAACCAGTTTTACAAAATATACACATGGAGTGGTTATGATGCGAACTACGACTGGTCGTTGACCCCCGAAGGAAAGCCAGTGGATGTTCAGGGAGACGCCTCCCATTCATCGTTCAATCATCTTGAAGCATCTGTAAATTATCGTTTGTGGAAACGTCTTTTTCTGACCGGCGGCATTGATTTCTATTCGAGAAGAACGGAATATACCGATATGTCAATACGTTTAGGGAATACAACAATAACCAGCCCGATTGTAAATAGCAAACAGCTTGGCTTTCACTTGATGCTGACCTACAGATTATAAATCTCAAATTACTAAAGAGGGAGTCGCAGTCAAAACTTGCGGCTCCCTTTTTGCTCATCTTATACCAAAGCCTCTCCTGACAGTCTGTTTCAAGGACTGCCATTTTTCTCTGAACCATTGGAACACTCTCTTACCTCCGAGATGAAGGCGATAGTTGTTGTCATCGGTCGGGTCTCGCTTGATTTGCACCTCGACATTTCCGACATCGACATCTTTCTCCTCATTGGGGTCATAAAGCGTATAGCCTGTTTTGAATGACCTCGGTTTTCCGTCAAGTAACGTTGTGATGAGTGTGTCTGACATCTTTACCCGGATGCAGTCTCTAATGGCTGGCAGGGCAGCAATGACACCGGGAAAGAACCGTTGGATCAGGTCTTCGGTTTCCTTATGACCTCTGACGATGCTGTCCTCACGTTCTTTCTGCTTGTCGAGCTGCTGTTGTAAATCCCATACCCGGCTACGGTGGGTCTTGGCGGTTTCATCTGCTCGCTCCTTTAGCGTCCTGATTTCCTCACGGCTTTCAGCGAGTTCGGACTCAAGTTTCTTGGTCTTGCTACCTGTGAATCGGTTGGCGAGATTGCTGAGGGCATCCCTGCGGTTGGAATCGCGCTGCGCTTTCGCTTCCGCCGCTTCCCGCAAGGCTGTCTCTTTCTCTTTTCGCGCTGCCTCAGTCTCCTTGACACAGACAGAACGTTCATCAATCAGCTTGGACTTGTCAACCTTGATATCGGCAATCTCGTCAGCGACTTTCTTCTTCTCTGCCTCCAACTGTCTTTTCTCATCCGATAAGGTCGTATTGGTGGCGGCGAGAGAAGAATTTTCTTTGACAAGTTCGGTCTTCCGCTTTTCAAGCTCGCAGTTCTGCCGGGTCATCTCAGCGTTGGCGGCTTTAGTTTCGGCAAATGTCTTGTCCATCCAGCGGTTGCCACGTTCAAGCTCAGCCTTGCGTTTCTCCAAGGATTGCGTCTCGGTGTCGAGCTGCTTTTTCTCGGCGGAGAGTCCGGCCACATCCTGCTCCAGATCTTTCTTCTTGATCTGGCACTGGCGATAGTATTCGTGCTGGTCAACGTGACGGGCTTCGGAGCCACGGATGCCGCGTTCCAGCCCGAACTGTTCCATCGCTTCGGCGTAGGTGTCCTGAAACCGGGTAAGGTTGTCGCGGGTCATGATGTCGTTGGCACTAAGCCGGGGGCCTTCCTTGGATTTGGTGCGATAGCGTTTCTTGGCTTTCGCCTCGCTCGCTTTCTTCTTTCTCTCGGTGGTGACTATCGGCACGACCGTGACATGAAGATGCGGTGTCTGCTCGTCCATATGGAGATGGGCGGCGACAACGTTGTCCTCGCCGAAGGTCTGTTTTGCCCAGCCGACACTCGCCTGTGCCCAATCATCGAGACGACCTTCGTCGGCAAGGCGGCGCAGCGCGTCGCCGTCGGATGTCATCAGCACATGGAGGGCAAGCACCTGGTTCTTGCCAATCTTGCGCGTCAGTCCGGCATTGTCGAGGCGGTGCTGTATCGCCTTGCCCAGACCGTCAACGCCATCGGGATATTTGATGAAATCATCCCGGTTGAGATGGCGCAGTTCGGGGTGGGCGTTGTCGGGCTGCGTGGTTCGCTCGATGTGTCGGGCGATGGCATTGCACGAGCCGCTTGCCTTCATGATGTGGAGTACGGCGTAACTCATAGGCAAGGGGCGTTTGCTTGTGGAACAATCGGAGTGTACGGCTTCTCGTAAAGACGTATCGGGGTTTCCAAAGGGGGTGACCCCATTGGCTCAGTAGGGACATTTTCAGCGTATCGGAACGATATGCGGCTCGGAAATGTTGAGCAAGGTGAGAGCAGAACCAAGCTTGCTTGAGTTATGCCGAACCGCAGCCAACATTGCGCGATGCGAAAATTCCCTAATGAGCTAAGGAATTTCCGGATGGCGTAATTTCCGTGCCGCCACTGCACGGATGGTACTGCACTGCCATAGCAGTGGTGCACCGCTGTAACCACTGCACTGACTGCAATGGTTTCTTCGATGAAAAAAGGATGTTTCACGGGACTTCTGTTTGAGAATTTACCCCTTGGCATTTTCGTCATTTTGGCACAGACGTGGTGCGTCGGCATCTCCGTTGGAAATGTCAAAGTGACAATAATGCCAAGGGGGAATGTTTATAATCTGGAATAGTTTCCGTGGGCGGAATGGACGAACAGAACGCCTTTGCGGTCTTTGAGGAAACGCTTGAAACTGCGCTCCGACATACCGCATTTCGCGGCGATCGCCACGCCCTCGGCGGTGGTGAACGTGCCGGGCAGTTCCGATAGTACGGCAAGCTGTAACTCCGTCAAAGCGTCTTCGCTTACGATGCCCTGCACCTTTGCGGCGGTCACGCGGAAATACTCTGTCAGGCGTATGGCGCGTTCCACGATGTCGGCGTCTATCAATTTTTTCTCATCGCCACAAGCCCGGTCTGCGAGTGCCAGCAAAAGAGAAAACCTGACTGCGTATATTTCAAGTTTGCTCGCAATGGAGGTAAGAGTGTCGCTTCCTTCGGCGTTGCATCGGTCGGTCACTTCGATCTGCCATGAGAAAAGGCGGTCGAGGGCTTCCGGCGAGAAAGGCACATCCTCCGGGATTATCTCTCCGCATGAATCGACGGCAGGGACAATGCCGATAAGTCTCGACAGGATTTCACGCCATGCTATGGCGATGTCGAATGACGGAGATTTCCTCTCGCGGTTCCATCTGACTTTCGACTGCACGGAGGGGAACACATAGAGTATCCGCTCCATGAAGCCGTTGGCGTTGCGGTTTCCGGCGGCAAGCTCGGTCAGCACCTTGGGCTGGATTGTGCCGATGACGCAGAGAAACGGATTGCGGATGAACACGCCGCTCTGACTGCTCTTTCGGTCGGACATGGCTGCCTTGTGGTTGAACACCGACATCCAGAACTCGGACTCCGAGCCGTTGTTGTAGCGGTTAAAGTTCTTGAACCATCCGGCAAGCTCATCGGAAACGAGCACGAGGCCACGGCGGTTTTCCGACAGGATGCGATGCACAGCCTCCGGGGTCACATCCTGCATGGTGAAGCGGACCCGCATCGGCTCGACAGGATTTGTGTCATAGTCCTTGGCGGCTCTATCTTTCGGAGGGAGTTCCATCGCCGCCTCGTAACGTTTCATCGCCTCGCCGAATATCGCCGCCTGTTCAGCATCGAAGTCGATGAGCGGTTGCACGGCGAAACTCAGCGGGTGGCTCTTGTTGGTGCCGGGGCTTCCGACAAGGGCTGTGAAAAGAATGGCATACTCTTTCCAGCCGGGCATTATCTCGGCGGTGTGGGTGTTTCCGATGACTGCGGCCATAGCCGTCAGCATCGCTCCGGCGAGATAGTCTTTCGGAAATCCGAGGCAGATATTTGCCTCGTTTATGATTTCCTGCAATCTCGGAGGCAGGACATCAACGGGCAATGCGCTGATATTCTGCGTTGAGGATTGCTGTGCAATCACGCTGTCATACCCTGTCGGCAACTCCGGCTCCGCTTGCCCTACCGACTGATTGGTCAGTTGATCAGGCTGGCGGTCAATAAGCGGCACGTCCTCTTTGGTAGGTTTGTCAAGTGATCGAGGTTTGCTCATTGTTTCGTGGCTTTGGCATTAATAATTGCGTTGACGTCTCGCTGGCTGTAACGGGTACTGCCGTTCACCTTGAACGAGTGCAGTTTGCCGGCGCGTGCCATGTTGAATACAGTGGTCTCGCACACGCCGAGCTGCTCGGCGACTTCCTTCCTTGTGAGGGGACGCTCTTTCTCGGCGTCCATATACAACGGGAGGATTCGCTCGCGTGTGGCTTCGATTGTATCCACCACAAGCTGATGGAGGTCGGAGAGGTGGACGGTGAGGAGAATATTGGGAGAGTCAGGATCGGACATCGATGCCTGAAGAAGGTCAAAAAGGTTCAGTTTCATCTGGGGGGAATGAATTTGAAAGATTATATCGCCTGACTGTCTGGCATCATCACACCTCCGGCGACGGATAAAGAGGCACGATGACGGTCCCGAAAAGGACATAGGGATGGCCGTCGGTCTCTTTCTCGCTGGAGCCGACAGTCGTTGCTGCCGAACAGTCACGTTCGGCATAGGCGCAGCTGTCCCTGTCCGCTGCCGCCTATGATATAGGTCGACAGTAGGGGCTATCCGCCCGACAGGGGGATATGCGCCGTGTGTGCTGCCCGCTATGGGCATAGCGCACACTTTCTTCGTTGGTTTTCGGTAGTTTATACCCTTTTCTCTATGCTATCCTTTCTATCTTCTGCGTCAGATACTTTGAGTCAGGCTATAATCAGACCTTGAAGCATCGCCGCCACTATATCCAAAAATCCGGCGTGTCTCGGTTGATTACAGTCATCCTACTGTGCATGCGACGCGCACAGAGAACAGGTATGTCATGTGTCTCAGTTGCCGCCTACTGAGGAATTTAAGCCCGTTGAGCATCGCTTCCTTAGGGCGATAGTTGAGGGCTGGCGGTTCCGGCCGCCACCTACGACTACATTTTCATAGTGTTCCCGGATGCCTTTCATCCGGCCTGAGATGTAAGTTGTTCATGCAACTCTTTCGGGCGCAGCATCGTCAAAGAGCATCGTTCCAAGCCCGGTAAATAATGTTGAACGTGCTTTGACGGGGCGCTTACCCTCAATCGTTACATAAAGATACAAAAATTTCTTCGTATCTCCAAATTCGCATAATCCGCATGTGTGGATTTCCTATCTCGTCGCTTCATCGGTGTATGTATAACTGGTGTGTTATCGGGGTGCAACGAGAAAGTTATGCCAATAACGGCGGTCGGAATTACGGCGTAATGTCGGGTCATATCCCGCACGCCCGATGCCTTCGCATCTTTTCCGGCTGCAAAGTTAGGTACACTTTTAGGGCTATGCAATAGTATTTCGACCCCGAATCCGAGGTCAAATGTTAAAAATGCCCTTTGTGAGCTTAATGTGGCTTACGCTGACACAACCGTCCCGGCAGAGACTCCGCTTCGCTATGGTCGTGAGAAATGTCACCACAACATCTACAACTGACTTCCGTCTCTCTTTGTTCACTGTTCCGTAAATGATATGGCGTTAAAAATTGTGAAATCAATTTTTGTCGTTGAATAGGGGTGAACGACGATGAATTTTGAGCCGAATTTTCAGATTCTGTTGTGCAAATGTTGTGCAAATTCAGTAAAATAAAATTGCAGTCAACTGATAATCAGTTAACTGCAATTTTACTTTGTTGCCTTGGAAGGATTCGAACCCTCACAGGCGGAACCAGAATCCGACGTGCTACCATTACACCACAAGGCAAAATATTGTTGTAAACTTGCGCGGTCTCTTCCGCGTGTCTTTCGTTTACGGGTGCAAAGGTAATCGCTTTTTTTATTCTGTGCAAATTTTTTTCAAAATTTTTCAGAATTTTATTTTGGCCAACGCACAATCAAAGCATATAACCAGCGTACCTATGGCGCCCCAACCTAAGCCATCACAATAACTTAACAACGGAGACAACTACGCGGGCAATGCAATCAAACGCGAAGTCGCCGGGATGAACAGGAGTACAATGCTGACGGCTCAGAATGAGTCTTCGCGGAAGGGTTCCTGCAGAAGGTCCTTCACGAGAGGTCCTTCACGAAAGAATAATGCTATAGATATATTGCTGTGGTAGCTGTGCGTTTAGAGAAGTTTCTTGGGCTTGGTTGCCTGAAAGTCCTTGAGGTAGGTCGGGACCGAATAGGCCAGGTCGAGGAAGTCGCGTCGAAAATGAGCACGTTCGGCCAACGCAACCATGTCGACGGCCAGTGGAGTGACATTTTCGACAAAGACAGCCTTGGAGCCGGGAGTCTCGAGCAGCTGCCTGGCTTTGGAAGCGCCATCGCCGAAGAAGTACATTGTGCGACCTTCGGGATTGAGTATGGACAGTGAGTTCTCGTCAAGAATCAATGGCTGCGCTTTGAACAGTTCGTTAAGCGCCATGTCGTATGCGGCAGTGTAGACTTCCATGCGTCGGGCGTCTATCATAGGCACAAACAGTGCTTCAGGGTCGATGTCATCGGTCGAGAACATGACGCGTGTTGCCATAAGTTCGAGAGTCGAGATGCCAATAAGAGGTACGCCCAAACCGTATGCGAGACCTTTGGATTCGCTAAGACCGATGCGTAGTCCGGTATAGCTGCCGGGACCAAGGGTAACAGCTACTGCATCAATTTTCATTTCTTTGTCGGCGGCGAAGTCGAGGCATTTTTTTATGTAGTCACTAACGAGGGCGGCATGGTTGCGTCCTTCGAAGTTCTCGGCATGGCACAGCACCATGCCTTCGGCAGTAAGCGCTGTCGAGCATACCGCTGTCGAAGTATCGATATTTAGAATTACAGGCACCTTTTAATAAAAATGTGATGTTGGCCGTTATGCGGCTTATTCGATGATTGCCGGCTATCGCGGGGCGACCCCGGCGTTTTTTGCATGGCAAAGTTAGCAATTATGCCGCAGACTTTGCCCGAGTATGCAAAAATCTTTTTAACTTTGTGGTGGATTCTTCACTTAGGGCCTTGCTCGGCAGGCTCTGTAAAAACACTAAATTCAATGTCTCAACAACGTTATGCAATGCGCGGCGTATCGGCATCCAAAGAGGATGTCCACAACGCAATACGCAACATCGACAAGGGTTTGTATCCCGGTGCTTTCTGTAAAATCATACCTGATATTCTTGGTGGTGACCCCGCATGGTGCAATATCATGCACGCTGACGGCGCGGGTACAAAGTCGGCCCTTGCCTATATTTATTGGCGTGAGACCGGCGACCTTTCGGTATGGAAAGGCATCGCCCAGGATTCTCTGATAATGAACATTGACGACCTTATCTGTGTAGGTGCCGTTGACAATATTCTGCTTTCGTCGACCATAGGGCGCAACAAACGTCTTGTACCCGGTGAAGTCATAGCTGCAATAATCAATGGTACCGAGGAACTGCTTGCCGATCTGCGCAGCCATGGCATTGGCGTATGGTCGACCGGTGGCGAGACAGCCGATGTCGGTGACCTTGTGCGTACCATTATTGTCGATTCGACAGTGACGGCCCGTATGCGCCGTGCCGATGTCATTGACAACAGCAATATCGCCACGGGCGACGTCATTGTAGCCCTTGCTTCGTTCGGCAAAGCTACTTACGAGCGTGAGTATAATGGTGGTATGGGCTCGAACGGTCTGACTTCTTCACGTCACGATGTCTTTGCTCACGAATATGCCGCCAAGTACCCCGAGAGCTACGACCCCGGAGTTCCTGACGAACTTGTTTATTCCGGTTCGAAGCATCTGACCGACCCGATAGAGGGAACAGGTCTTGATGCCGGACGTCTTGTTCTGTCGCCGACACGTACTTTTGCTCCGGTGGTAAAACAGCTTTTGGAAAAAATGCGTCCTGAAATCCACGGAATGGTACACTGTTCGGGCGGCGCACAGACAAAGGTGCTGAATTTTGTCCACAACAAACATGTTATAAAAGACAATCTTTTCCCGACACCTCCTCTCTTCGAGATGATAGCCCGCGAAAGCGGTGCAGAGGCTGCCGAGCTTTATCGTGTCTTCAATATGGGGCATCGTCTCGAAATATATACGCCCGGCGAAAACGCCTCTGAAATCATTGCAACTGCAGCTGAGTCAGGTATCGAGGCACGCATTATCGGCCGCATAGAGGACTCGCTTTCGGGTAACCGGCTTACGCTGACCACTCCCGAAGGTACGGTCGTCGAATACTGAGCCTGAACCTCTGTCAGCCTGTCCGGGGCGATTTTAAGTTTTCCCATTCAGCCATACAAGCCCAATGATACAAAGGACTTCTGAGGCATTCGTTCTGTTTCTTGTTACGCTGCTCGTCTCGTGCAGCGGTAGAGGTGCGTCCGGTGGGCAAGGAGCGAACGCAGACAGCACAGGTACGCAAGGACATGAGTTGCCGGATACGCTTCGGGTGGCTACGCTGTATAGTCCGACGTCATATTTTATTTACCGTGACGAGGCTATGGGCTATGACTATTCGCTGGTTAGCGAGCTTGCCCGCGAAAAAGGCATTGTTCTGAAAATAGAAGTGGCTCCATCGCTGGCGTCGGCAGTCGAAATGATCGAGAAAGGTCAGGCCGATGTTCTTGCCTCACGAGTTCCGGTCACAGCCGACTACGTGGACAAGCTGCACCATTGCGGGCCTGAAATTTCCACCACGCAGGTTCTGGTTCAGAGGCTTAGCCCTCCCGATTCGCTTGTGCGTGATGTTACAAGCCTTCCTCACCGCACGATATGGGTCGAGGGACGCTCGAAGTACGAACAGCGTCTGCGCCATCTCGATCAGGAGCTTGGCGGCGGCATTAATATATGCACCGTCGATCCTGACTCGCTTACGGCCGAAGACCTCGTCGAAATGGTCTCGGACAAGAAGATACCTTTGACAATTGTCGATAGTGATGTCGCCAGGCTTAACAAAACTTATTTTCCCGACCTTGACATTTCCCTCGAATTGAGTTTCAAGCAGAATGCCCGTTGGGCAGTTGCCAAGGAAAAGGCGTGGCTTGGCGACTCGATTGACGCGTGGCTTGGCGGCGAATATCCAAGGCGCGAGAATGACATACTGCTGCGGAAGTATTTTGAATTGGCCAAAAATACGCCTACCGTCGCCAATTTTAATTTCAAAGGAGGTAAAATTTCGCAGTATGATAATCTTTTTCGACATAGTGCCGATGCTATCGGTTGGGACTGGCGATTGCTGGCAGCCGTCTGTTTTGTCGAAAGTGGCTTCCGCAATGATGTCACATCATGGGCCGGAGCTAAAGGCATAATGCAAATTATGCCCTCGACCGGAAGACTTTATGGCGTCGACGCTGCCGGATTGCTTGATCCGGCCACTTCGATAGAGACTGCCGCAAAGATTTTTAAAGTACTCGAAGACAGCTATAAACCACAGATAAAGAATCAGCGCGAGAGACTTAAATTTATACTTGCTGCATATAATTCCGGCCCCGGACATATAAGTGACGCAATTGCTCTCGCCCGCAAATACGGTCATGACCCGGCTGTCTGGGAGGGCAATGTCGCTGAATGTCTCATGCTCAAGTCCAATGCTGGATATTATAACGACCCGGTGGTGCGTAACGGATATTTCCGTGCCCGCGAAACACTCGATTATGTGGACCGCGTGCTGGACTTCTACGACCGCGCAGTACGGGCCATACACAGATAAACCGAATTTTTACAAAAACATTATAAATAAAAGAATTATGAAAAGAACCGTCATCACTGTAGCAACAGTCATTGCACTTTGCTCATCAATGCTTTTTACATCATGCATAGGTAGTTTTAAACTTACCAACAAACTTTTAGGCTGGAATAACAACATCGGCAACAAATTTGTCAACGAGTTGGTATTCATAGCATTCTGGATTCTTCCTGTATATGAGGTCTCGGGTCTGGCCGACCTTTTGGTCATAAACTCGATAGAGTTCTGGAGCGGCTCGAATCCCGTAGCCAAGGGAAAGAAAGTCATTGACGGTCAGGATGGCCGCTATATCGTCGAATGTGATGGCAAAGGCTATACCATAACTTCAGAGAATGACAAGTCGGTTGTCCGTCTCGACTTCAATGACAAGACCCGCGAATGGTCTACCGACATCAACGGCGAGAAAGTTGTCTTTATGACTTTTGTCGATGATACGCATGTCAAGCTCCCGACACCTTCAGGCGATTATAAGATTGTCGAGACATCTCAGGACGGCCTTTATGCTTATCAGGCCATAGCAGCTCAGTCTCAACTGGCTGCCCGCTGACAACATACTGCATACAACAATCTCGGTACGGATACCGGCTTTATGGCATCCGTGCCGAGATTTTGTGTTATGACGGTATCTCAGTAGCGTCGCAGAGTGTAGCCCCGGGCTTTAAGCGTGTCGATGATAGCAGGCAGATGCCGGTAGAGTTTGTCGGTACGTATGTCCTGTGTGCCCAGATGGAGTATGATGTTAGTGCCGTTGAGTCCGTGTGTTTTTTCGTAATCGAAAAGCTGGCGCAGCATGCTGTCCGAACTTTGGTACTCAGGCATGTCGGGAGTTGTATAGTCGCGGTAGGTCTGAATGGCCGGAGTAGGCTGTATGGGGATGAAACCGGCTTGCCGGTAAGCGTCGGCATGGCTGCGGTTGCACCATTCGTAAGGAGGCAACACGTAGCGGGCATATCGTCTGTCTATGCCGAAGCGACTAAGCTCCAGATAGTTTGAATCAAGGTCGACGAGCATGCTGTCGGGGCTTATCAGTGTAGTGCGTTCCGAATCCCAGTCGCAGAGCAAAAGGTGACGGTTGGAGTGTGGCCCGATATAATGGCCGGCGGCGATGGCCCGCCTTATTATGCTTTTGTTATGAGCTGCGCGGAGGAAGTTGCCTGTGAAGAAGAAAGATGCTTTGACCCCGGTGCTGTCGAGGACGTCAAGAGCATACTCGCCACCCTCGAACATCGAGTCGGCCGAGAAAATCAAATGCACCACAGTCTGCTTGTCAGTCATACTGCGGATGACGCATCCCCAGCGGTCGGTGTCAGTCTGGATGTGTTGTGGCGATGAGCAGTAATTACATTCAGAAGAGCATACACCGGTCCTGATTGAGCTGATTGCAGCTCCGGCGCTCAAAGCGACAGCTATGGCTGCCATTATCCGTCGCATCGCAAGTTCAGAGCGACATGAAGTGTACAAACGAGTCGATTATTGCCGGGACATCGGCAGTCGAGGCTGTCTCGCGTGCCGAGTGCATGGCCCAGATGGCCGCACCCATATCGACGCCGCGCAGCGGAATCTGCGAAGTGAGGATATTGCCAAGGGTCGAGCCGCCGGCCGAGTCGCTGTGGTTGACGAAATATTGGAACGGGACTCCGGCACCACGGCAGATGTCGGCATAGATAGCGGCCGATACGGCGTCGGTCATATATTTGCAGTTGGCGTTGATTTTGATTACAGGACCGTCACCGAGAACAGGATGGTTTGTCGGGTCTTGTTTCTCAGCATAGTTGGGGTGTACGCCGTGAGCGTTGTCTGCACTTATCATGAATGAATCGGCGACCGCGCGCATGTAATCGGCTTCGTCAGCTCCCAGGGCGATGAAAACGCGACGCATTATGTAGTCGAGAATCGGTGAGCCGGCGCCTTGTTTTGTCCCCGAGCCTGTCTCTTCGTTGTCGAATATTCCCATCACGCGCAGGCTGTGCGCAGGTTTTGCGGCGGTCTCGATTATGGCGGTCATGGCTGCGTGAGCCATTGACAGGTCGTCGATACGGCCCGACTGTATGTATTCGCCTTCAGGCCCGACAACGCAGGCTCCGGTGGTGTCGTATAGCGAAAGGTCGTAGTCGGAGATGCGCTCGGGAGCGATGCCGAGCTGACCGGCAACCTGATGCAGTAGCCATCCTTCGGCCTGAGATTTGTCGGCAAGACGGCCAACAACGGGAAGCATGTCTTTTTGACGCGAGAGTTTGACGCCGTCATTGACCTGACGGTTGAAGTGTATGGCAAGATTAGGAATGGTGAGCATGGGCCGTCCGAAGTCGACGGTGACGATTCCGGGCCGCAGAGGAGACTCGGGATTATGCAGAACGACACGCCCGGCCAATGATAGGGGACGGTCGAACCACGTCGACAGTATCGGGCCGCCGTAGACTTCGGTGTTGAGTTTGAGCGTATAGCCGTCACATAGAATTTCGCATTTGGGCTTGACACGGAATCCCGGCGAGTCGCTGTGCGCAGTGATGATGTGCATGGAATTCGGTGCTCCATGCTGAGGAGTCACAAAGGCGAAGACGGCAGAGTCGTTCTGTGTCACGAAGTAGCCTTGGCTTGCATCGAGATTCCATTTGGTAGCCGGATCAAGGCGGATAAAACCGGCATCTTCGAGGCGTCGGCATATTGTTTTGGCGGCAAGGAAGTTGACCGGTGAAGCATCGAGAAAACTGCAAAGGTCGGTTACGCGGCGTTTTGTTTCGGGATTTTTTATTGCGTCAAGGTTTGTGTTCATGGTATTTGAAAAACTTCGTTGTTAGGATAAATGAAAATAAAATGCGGATGTGCGCTGTACCCTCTTCAGCAGTGATGCCGGATGGCGTTGAGCGGACGCATCACGTTTACCAGAATCTGACTCCAGTAGCCGGCAAAGTCTTCGCTGAGGGCGTTTAGACATTCATTGATGATGTCGTCAGGAGCGTCTTTGATGGCGTTGATAAAATTATAGAAGACCTGAAAAAGGTCGGCAAGAGATTCGGCAACCGAAGCGCCAATGGGCGTGTCGGAGAATTTCATATCCTGTTCGAAAACCTCGAGATAGGTGTCGTTTTCGCCGAGTACAGTCTCGATGTTGCGCCTGATGGCGTCGTAATAGTCTTCGTCAAGCGAAGCGGGAATGTAGCTTTCGCCGGCGAGAACATTGACAGGAACATCCTGGGCCGAAATATAGATGCGCGGAAGCAGCCGTGTCATTGTTGCCGTGAAGTCATCGCAGGTCGATTCGGCGGCAAGTTCGGCAGCCTGACAGAATTCGTTGCACAGAGCGATGAGTGCCAATGCGTTGGGTGAAAGTTGTCCTGACATGTCAGCGGTAAAATTTGTTGTCCGAAATATATTTGAAGACTCCGTGAGGAAGAAACAGCGAACAGTCCTTGCCTTTGGCTATTGCGTCGCGTATAAAAGTCGAAGAGATGTCGACAAGCGGGGCATGTGCAATCTCCATGCCGTCGACAGCCAGCCGTTCAATCTCATAGCCGGGTCGAGGATAGACAATGACACCGTATTTATCGAGGATGCGCTGATGGTCGCGCCACTGGTCGAATATGCGCCAATTGTCGCTGCCTATGATAAGTTTGAAACGCTTTGACGGATGCAGTCGGACAAGAGTGTCGAGTGTGTTGATGGTGTAAGAAGGTCTGGGCATGGACAATTCTATATCGCATGTCTCGACATTGCTTACTACACGTGTGGCCATATTCAGCATAGCCAGACGTTTGAGGTCCGGAATAAGGCTTTGGGGGTCTTTGAGCGGATTGGCCGGCGATAGGGTCAGCCATACTTTATCGACATAGCCCCACTGTGCTATATAGCTGGCGAGAATCATATGCCCGATGTGTACCGGGTTGAACGAGCCGCCGAGTATGCCTATTGTTTCTTCCATAAGCAGGATATGATGAGTCCGCAGTAAAAAAAAAGTCCGTGGCCGGGATGAAAGCCGTGTTGCGGGACGCCTGATCAGTCTTTGGCGAGGAACGTTTTTATGGCCGAGGCTGTATGGCCGACGGCTTTGTCAAGGTCGTCATTGACAATGCGCATGTCGCAGAGGTCGGCGTGCGATATTTCGTACTCGGCTTTTGATACACGGCGTTCAATTTCGTCCATGGCGTCGGTGCCCCGGTGTATAAGACGTTGTCTCAGAGTCTCGATGTCCGGCGGCAAAATAAAGATTGTCAGCGCTTTGTCTCCAAATAGTTTTTTGACATTGATTGCGCCTTTGACATCGATGTCCAAGAGGACGTTTTCGCCTCGGTTAAGAGCGTTGGCTACTTCGCTTTTGAGTGTGCCGTAATAGCGTCCGGGATATACTTGCTCCCATTCGATAAACGAGTCGTCGGCAATGGCTTCCTTGAACTGTTGTGTCGACATGAAATGGTAGTCCACACCGGCAGTTTCGCCTTCGCGTGGCTTGCGGTTTGTTGCCGATACCGAAAATTTCAGGTCGACCATGCCATTGTCGGTAAGTGTATGGATTATTGTGGATTTCCCGCAACCCGAAGGCGCTGAAAGAACTATGACTTTACCGGTTTTCATTATATGTAGTATTGTATTAGTTATCAGTTGTGGGTGTGTTACATGACGTTGAGGACTTGTTCTTTAATCTGTTCGAGTTCGTCTTTCATCATAACGACGATGCGCTGCATCTCGGCATGATTTGATTTGGAGCCTAAAGTATTTATTTCGCGCCCCATTTCCTGAGCTATGAATCCGAGTTTCTTGCCCTGACCGGGTTCGGGAAGATTCAGCGTTTCGGTGAAATAGCTTAGATGCTGGGCAAGACGCTGCCGTTCTTCATTGACATCGAGTTTTTCGATATAAAATATCATTTCCTGTTCGAGACGTCCTTTGTCGTACTCGACGGCGGGAATGCCGGCTAATGAGTCGGCCAGGCGTTCTTTGATGCGTGCGGTGCGTTCGTTCTCAAATTGCGGAATCTTTGATAACAGTTCGGAAATGCGTTTAATGCGGACAGAAAAAAATTCTTCGAGCTTGGCGCCTTCGGCACGACGGTACTGCATAAGCATGTCAGCGGCATGTTCCACGGTGTCGGAAAGAGTTTTGAGTTCGTCGGCCGAAATCTCAGTGTCGCGCTCCGAGATCATTGTTTCGGGGAAACGTAAAAGAATACTAAACCAGTCGGCGGGTAAAGGAATGTTAAGTTCGTCCGACGATGCTACAATTTGTTTTTTATAAGCTGCGAGAGCTTGGGTGTTGAGCTTTGCAAAACTCTCGTCGCCAAAGTTCTCGACGGTGACGCAGAGGTCAACTTTACCTCGTTGAAGCTTGGCGGCAAGGAGATTGCGCCATGTAAGCTCTGCTTCGCGATATGCCGAGGGAACACGCGAGTTGAGGTCGAACTGTTTCGAGTTCAGTGATTTAATTTCGACGGTTATTTTTATTGTCGGCAGTTGTGCGCTTGCTTTGCCGAATCCGGTCATTGAGTATAGCATCTTGCTTAAAGTTTTAGGATTGGCGGGAGAGATGTTACAAATCAGATGCAAACTTAATAAAAATTTTGCAAATGCGGAACAGCTGTCAATAAATATTTGAGGTATTCTGAGCCATATTTTATGGCCTTTAGTATAAACTTTGTTATCTGTCAAAAGAAGCAGTGTTGGTAAGAGTCGGTCCGACAATATATGTAAAACGTCTGGAGGTGGATTTCATACGCTCAATTTCTTCCCCTATGAGGAAAGTTTTGTAAAAACAGGTACCAACTTCTAAATTAGGGATATTCAGTTAATGGCCTCATCATAATCAAGGAGAATGTTCTGAGACGGCCATAAATCGTGCCGGGTAGGCGCCCGGATGTGGATTTTCGATTCTAAGAGGCCAAATCTGTTGAATAATATGATGTAAGGGCACGACGAAACGGCCTCCGATGAGTTGTCGGAGGCCGTTTTGCAACATTTCCGTCAGGCCCGCTTCTTTTCTTTATCTTTCAGCTCTGCGGCGAGCTGTCGGGCAGCGAGGGTGGCGGCATTGGCCATATGGATTCCGAAGAACAGTTGCAGGGTCTCGCTATGTCTGTTTCGGGCGGCGATGCGACCGACACCGTAGTGCTGTTTCTGATTTCCGAAGCTGCCCTCCATTACGGTAGCCCGCAGATTGCCGATTATGCGGCGTGCCGATGAGATTTCCGCAGGCTCGTCTTTGGGTCTGGGGCCTTTGCGGACGAAGTTGGTCGTGATGGAGTTTTCGGTGCAGTATTTGCGGTTTTCGTTGTTTGCGTAGATTGTGTCCATGCCGATGCGTGTGACCGGGACGCCGGTCAATGACTGCTGGTATTCAACGCATTGCTTCAGGCGCGTTCCCTCGTTGAAGGCCTCTAAGGAATGGTGCTCGATGAACGATATGCCGTCAATCTGTATGTTGTTGACCTTGGCTCCGAACTCTACGCGCTTGTTCTCCTTGCCGCGCACTATCGGACGGATATAGGGGCGGTCGATTGAGACGATGCGGTGCTTCACCTCTTTATTATTGAAATGGTCGGTTTGCTGCCGGTGGACCTCGCGGATGGCAGCGATGCGCTTGTGCTGTTCGGGAGTCAGGCTAATCAGCGGAGCATATTGGCGGCACAGGCGGTCCCATAGCCCAATGATTTTACCTAGCAGATTGAGAAGACGGCGCTGTATGCGGCGTGTGGCCGATTTCTTTGGCTTGCGCTGCTTGGCGTAGGTCAGGCGGTCACGGGCAACATCGTTGTATTTGCTGCGGGGCAGACGCTCGCCCACTTCCCGGCTTATCCTGTGCAACAAAGCGTGCAGCCACTGGCAGCACTCCCACATCAGCTTTATGTCGGTCGGATATCGCAGATGGCTTTCATAGCAGGTGGCATCGCTCATGCACAGGTCCTTTTCTTTCAGCAGTGAGTCCCATTTCTTGTAAAGCACACTCTGTTGCCTGACGATGTCGAGTCTGAGTGCCAGCCGATTGCGGATGGCACTGACAATCTTTCCGTCCTTGATTGGACGCGACGGGTCAATCAGCACTCCGCAGAACATCTGCATGTGGAGGCTGCCGTTAAGCATCTCCACCAAAGCGTCGTCCGACAGCCCGGTGTAGGGCTTGAGGAACATCAGCGCCACCTCACCCTCGGGAGGGAACATGGGCGTATTGCCCTGCGGATGCTTCTTGGGAAAATGTGATGCCAGTTCTTCGGCCATCTCTTTCAGCGGAAGCATGGCGTGGATGCGTCCGAGTTCGCTGACAGCAAAGCTGTCGCGATATTTTTTCAGAAAATCGTATTCTGTAAACGGTAATGTTGGCTGTATGTCGCCGATTTTTTGTATCTTCACGCTGTATTTTTACAATGATTTTTTAGAATTTACCCCCGAATAAGCCCGTGATGGGTCCATCGGGGGTTCTTTGTAAAGTTACAAATAATATATGACTCTACCAAACAATTAGTTATCTATTTTCTGAATATCCCTAAATTATCTTGAACTTGCTCCGTTAGGCCATAATCGCCATTATATTTCAATGATTGAACCGATGCAATTTTATTGCCCTGAAGTTCAAGTACAAGAAAAGATAGCAACCACTTTGGAGAAGGTAGACGAGAAGATTCAGAGTGAGTCGCTATTGTTTGATGCTCTCACTCGTCAAAAATCTTTTCTGCTTTCTGCGATGTTCATATAAACATTGCAGAAAGAAAGTATAACTTTTGCTTTTGATATTCTTGCAGAATATCCGACTCAATGCGTATTTGGTCAAATATACTGTTTACTACTTTCGAGTACTTTTGTTGCTGTTCTATCGGATGGAGGGATATTGAGATGTTGCATAGCGCTTCAAAAGAAAGACACAGCCTTACGCTGCCCTCTAATCTTTTCTCCATTTCTCTATGAAAATATTTGGTTGAAAAGAAATATTCAAGATAATCGCTGTTTACTTGTTTGCCACATTCAAAGCAGATATACATAGGGCTGACAATACACGGTTTGTCTCCTTTGTATTGTGCAATCGAACCGACATTGATTCTCGCAGGATTGTACGCGAACACTCCCGGAGTAATGACCTTATAATTTGAGGTGTCCTCGCTTGCCACCAGTCGCTCCTCAAATTGTTCAGACTGAGCAATAAATCCGTACCTATTGCTCACAGACATAACTTCTCGTTCTCCACCATCTCGGTTCCTAATTGAAACCTGTTTTATGATTGCTCCAAGTCTAACCTTTGATGAAGATTGACCATAAAGCCTTTCCACAATTGCCGACTTAAATTTTTTCAAATCCTCAATCAGCTTGCTTTGCAACGCTATGCGCTCATCCAATAGGGATAATAGTTTACCAATTTTATTTTGTTCTATTTTTGATGGATAATAGTTTTCCAATTCTCCGAATGCAGATTTTGATAGAATCGGAACCGCCTGTATTGAGATTGATGTCAAATATTTAGGGAATCTGCTTTGAATCGCATAATAAACAAAGTCATTATCAAACAGCCCATTTACAACAACCGCATTAATCTGCTGATTTGTTGATATTTCTGTATACGACATTCCCATTTTACCAATCGTTGATCCAATACAAGTCACCAAAATCGCATCTTTGGGAAGTTTTCTTGTCTTATCATATCCTTTTAGCGACAAGTGAATCTTAGTGTCATATACATACTTCGTTATGTTCAAATCTGATGGTGAAGCCCATAAGTACCCTTCATCAATGTAATTCTCAGAATCAGAGGTTGATGGAGTATTCCCAGTTACAATATTTCCAAACTGTGATATGGTACATTTCCTCCATTCGTCGGTGAAGCCGGGGAATCTCAGAGTTGGCACATTTGCTACTCATATTCCCTTAGTATGGGATTTTGCTCTATATAATTATAGATGTTCAACATTAAACATTTCTACAATGCAAAATCCTTTAACGTTCAAACAAATCGCCACCCTCTGGCGTGAGGATAAGCAGAAGTATGTCAAGCGTTCCACGATGTCGGCATACTCACTTATCCTCCAAAACCATCTCCTACCATACTTCGGAGATGTTACCGTTCTCTCTGAGGAATCGGTGCAGAAGTTCGCAATCGAAAAAATCGACTCCGGCCTAAGTCAAAAGAGCGTCAAGGACATTCTCATCGTCCTAAAAATGATTTTTCGCTTCGGCGTGAAATCTGGTTCTTTCACCCATCAGGAATGGGAAGTAAAATTCCCCACCGACCAATCGAGCCATGAACTCTCAGTGCTAACGCTCGACAACCAAAGAAAGCTGATGAAGCACCTAACGGACAACTTCACATTCCGCAACCTCGGCATACTCATATGCCTCCATACCGGTATGCGAATCGGCGAAATCTGCGCCTTGAAGTGGTCGGACATCAACCTCTCTGCGGCTACAATATCCGTAAACAAGACGCTTGAACGCATCTATCTCTCTGATGTAACCCCGGCAAAAACAGAGATAGTAATATCCTCACCAAAGACTGCAAACTCTCGCCGTGAAATACCAATCGGCAAAGGACTGCTGAAAATCCTCCGTCCCATCATGGCAGTCGTAAACACCGACTTCTATGTCATCACGAATGAAGCTAAGCCAACGGAGCCGCGTACCTATCGCAACTACTACAAGCATCTTATGGAATCACTAAATCTTCCCGCGATGAAATTCCACGGTCTGCGCCATAGTTTCGCCACCCGATGCATCGAAAGCATGTGTGACTACAAGACCGTAAGCGTTATTCTCGGACACTCCAATATCGCCACCACCCTCAACCTCTACGTCCACCCCAACATGGAGCAAAAGAAAAAGTGCATCGACAAGATGCTACGCTCACTCTGAAATACTCCATGCATAATAAGTTTGGTTTGGTTCGGGCTTTATATATGCCCGACTAAACCTAAACTTATATATTGGGCAGGGCAATAAGGACGGATTGGGAATCCTCTCCCCCCCAAAGATTAAGCACAGTCGCCTAAATTTCGACAAAACGAAACGCAAGTACCATATCAGTAATATACCTGTTCTATACCAGCATACCATCTGTTCTCTACCGGTAAGAACGCAACTTATAATCGACTATATGGCGACTTGCCTGATTATGCTGATAATGCAGAAAATGCAATGAATTTAGTAACCATTAAATATCCACCGTTTTAAGATACATGGTATGCAATCACCGTGATATTATAGATGATTGGATATTCTCAAAGTTTATTGATTTTAATGAATGGATCTTGTTCATCGCACGTTGGGGTACTTCCGGCGTACACGCTATTATGACCTTCTTCCTTTGCTATGAAATGGAGAATTTCACGATATAGAGGATATAGCTGAATAATTTTGTCGCGCTGATAATCGTTAGAACAACCGCCCCCTGACCATCCGTAAGATGCATATGGCTGATGAGCTAAGTCAGTTGCCACGAGGTCGTGCAGTTCACGGAGTTTCTCCTGAATTTTCTGCTGATTTTCAAGACCACATGTGGTAAAGTCAAGTTCACATTGTCCGGCAAGAAACCTTGAACAGTCTTCTACGCAATTTGCGATAAGAAGCATCTGTTTCTTTGTGAGTGTGATTGTGTAGAGTTCTTCGTTATGTTCCATAAATATCTATTGTGGGGTATATTTGGAAAAATTACAGGAAAAGTGTCATATAAGCAGGAAGATAGATTATATTTTCTTCTTTACGCAAATCTTTTGTATAGATAAGGTAACGCTTATTTACTCGCGATGAGAATTTATCGCAGAACAGGTCAAGAGACTTGTGGGTTTTATAGCCGGATGACTTCACTTCTATCGGCTCTATCTTTGTCCCGGTGGAAAGGAGGAAGTCTACCTCGTAAAGATGGTTGCTCGTCTCTGAAGGCCATGTATAGTAATATAGTTCGTGTCCATTGGCTTTCAGCATCTGGGCAACGATATTCTCATACACATAGCCGAGGTCTGCACTCAATTTGTCTGAGAGTAATTTTTCATAAATAATGTTCTCGGTGAATTTCTTGTCCCAGAACGCAAGGGTAATGAATAGACCGGTGTCAGCCATAAACATCTTATATCTATTGGTGTCCTTATGCAAAGCCATACCAACATTTGGATCGTTGGCATGGTAAGCCATATTAACGACCATAGAGTCTTGCATATCGAAAATAACTTCCATCAAACGGTCGTGCCTTCCATCTCCATCGGTCGGGGCATTGACAGTATAACGTGAGGCGTTTCGTGTCAATTCCGACGGAATAGCCATAAACAGCTTGGATGCCATACCGGAAGGATCAATTTTCATAAAATCCTTTTCATAGAGCCGGATAATGCGTCTCTTTGCCTGATCGACTCTCCCCATGTTTTTAGTTTCAAGATATGTTTTAACCGCCTGAGGCATACCGCCCACAAGGATATATAGACGGAAATCTCTCATAAGATTTCTGTTTGCCTCGTCGCCCATACTCTTGCGTTTTTCAAAGAATTGACGCAACATGGAGATTGAGACTTCGTCGCCGAGTGCCCATTTGAACTCCTCATAATCAAGCGGGTTCAAAGTGAGTTCATCCTCCTCACTCGGTATAATGATGTCTTTTACATTCTGTTTGATTGATAGCAATGACCCGGTCTCGATATAGTCGTATCTCCCGTCTTCAACAAGATACTTAATGGCTTGACGAGCGTTTGGACATTTCTGGACTTCATCAAATATAATTACAGACGCGCGGGGTTTAAGCGTTACCTTATACATCATCTGAAGACGCATGAAGATATAGTCAAGATCAGAAATGTCATCAAACAAATCCCTGACCTCTTTACTGCATTTGGCGAAATCTATGGCAATGAAACTGTCATACTCATGCTTGGCAAACTCCTTCGCAAGAGTGGATTTGCCGACACGCCTCGCCCCCTTAATCAGAAGAGCCGACGCTCCATTACTATCCTGCTTCCATTGAAGCATCTCTGTGTATAGTTTACGCTTGAATATCATAATGCCGGAATGTAATTCGAGCGCAAAGATAGCAACTTTGGCAATAATCCCCCAATATTTCAATCGCAAATCGTCAATTATCCCCATATTTATTTAGCTTAAAGTGTCACTTATCCCCAAATTCTATGAACCGTCTCTGTCAGTCCTCCCCCTATTTTTAAGGTTCCATGTCCAAAAACGCACTCTAATTGCCAATTATCCCCAATTTAGTTTAGCCCATTTCGGCAAAAATCCCCAATTTCATCACTTATACTTGTGTAATCTACCGGAAATCATTAACTTTGCAGTTAGTAAAGATGGACGCTTTGAGAGAGCCGAAACTGTTAAAATTGGAGGTGCGAACCCCTCAAAGTATGGTTTTGTATTCTAAAAGAGCAACTACCTCACTATCAAATATATGCTATAATTGCATCGGTCGTTGATTTTTATATTGATGATGATCTTATTGGATTTTCGTCCTTAACCATAATTGAGCTTGATTTTTGATGCGTCATCTCACCGCTACCTTGATTGCGGCATTACCTATGCGAACGATGACGATACTCCCGGAAGTGGCATTGAAGCTGGCAACTCCATCGCTTGCTGTCGTTTCACCAAGTTTCACGCCATTAAGGTCATAGCAGGTGGTTACCTCCGTCGAATCAAGTCCTTTGATTGTAACTACGCCTTCGGCTAAGGTCACGATGTAACCGTTTATATCAACATTCAAATCTGTTACAACGGTCGGAGTATCGCCAATCGCTTTGATTGTTCCGAAACTGCTACATGGCGAGGTACTCTTATACTCATCCAATGCAGGTGCCGGAACGAGCAGAGTTGCATTTCCCGGATTAGTTAAAATATCAGCAGTACATGTAGGCGGGGTTGATGCAAAGCATGTCACTGTCGTCAGGTTATCACAATTACCGAAGGCATAGTAACCCAACTGCGTAACTAAACTCGGAATAATCACGGAGGTCAGGCCGGTGCAGCTGCGGAAAGCACGCTCACCTATTTAAGTCACCGAGTTGGGAATGTTTATTGATGTCAGGCCGGTGCAGTTTCTGAAAGCATACTCACCGATTGATGTTACGGTGCCGGGGATGAATATCGATTTCAGGCTTGTAGAGTTGTCAAAAGTCAACGCAGCAATGGAAGTTACCGAGGTGGGAATTTTAATCGATGTCAGACCGCTGCAGTGAGAGAAAGCGGAAGAGTCGATGGAGATTACCTTGTCAGAGATGTTTATTGATTCCAGACCGGAGCAGCCATTGAATGCAGCATACCCGATCGAAGTCACCGTATAGGTCTTTCCGGAGTACTCTATCCTTCCGGGAATTGTCAGTGCCGACGGGAGACTTGTATAACGAGGCGAAGTGCTGTTTTCATACGTCACCTCTGCCGTCAGGTTTTTGCCATCAAGATTCTACCGGGACAATCCTTTCAGAGCCAAACTTCCGGCATCAGTATAATGTCTGACAGCGATATGCCGCTTTCGTCAAGAGTACGACAAAGTTCATAAGAGAACTTTGTCGTGACCTTACCGGAATATGTGCTTTGCAGCATCATTTTGGCTCAAGTTTGAAATTATAGAATATTTCTAATAAGAAGCGCATGTTGGGATGTACGTTATAGTGCATCGTCACAGATCGTCTTCGTTATTTGTCAGTGAATCATACGTACAATGATTTAGATAACTTCATCAGTAATTTCATATTTGCCCTCGGAAGTCTGTTTTACCGTAAAGACATAACTTTCGGGGAAACGTTCGGCAATATCCTCCAGCATTTCGGGCTTGATTCCCCTCATGTTCATCACATGTTCTTCGCCTTCTTTCTCAAGCATGACATTGCCTTTGGTATCTACCAGCATAATATCGTAACTGAAGCGAATTATGGCATTATATTTCTTGCCTTCCTCCGGAACAAATTCCTTATTGGGAGTTACATTGAGTGTCATGGAGTATGTCGACGGCAGTTTCTTACTGTCAACAGGCTTATATGACTGGTCGGCACTTATATTCAGAGGAGCCATAGCCATTTCCTCGCCGTTGCATTCCCACTCTCCGGTGACATTAAAACACTGGGTGGTTTCACCTTCTACCTTAATTCTTAGCAATGCCTTTACATGGCTGAACGAGGTCTTCTCTGGACCCGGCACATCATCTTTATCGTCACTGCAACCGGTCATAGCCCATCCAATGCAGCACAACAGCATCAGAAGAATTGAATTCTTTACCTTTTTCATAATCATACAATTTTTTTATTTTTAATAATTAGCGTGATTCCGGTGCTGTCTTATTGTGACAGACTACCGTTGAAAAATCACCGCAAAATTAAAAAAAGGTAAAGCTTTAGATAAGTCAAAACAGATATTTAAGTCTCACGGAGTCCTGTTTTCAATAGATTGACCGATTTTTTCTCCGTTGACCGAAATAATCAAGTTCGGTAACGGTAGTAGTTTGTGGGAGTGACTCCTTTAATCTTTAAGAAATAGCGGTTGAAGGTCGACATGGAATTGAAACCGCTGCGTGTGGCGACATCTGCCATTGACAGACGTTCGTCCGAAGTATCCATCATGCGGCAAGCTTCGGAAACGCGGTATTCATTTACATAATCATAGAATGTCTCGCCTTGGCTATTGATGAAAGTGGAGATATAGGTCTTGTTGCATCCCACCGCCATGGCAAGGTCGTTGAGAGACAAGTGCGGATTGAGGTAGAGCTTATCTTTCTTCATGCACCGCACCAATGCATTGGCGATAAAATCGTCTCTCCTACGTCTGTATTCTTCAGCAGATTGCTCTTTCGCATATTCTGCTTTTCCTTCCCGGTTTCGATCCGGACGGTCTTCGGTATGTCCCATGACAAGCGCATCTTCGCCATGAAACATATCGGCGACAACCTTATGATGGCGGCTTAACAGGCAGATGGAGCTCCAAGCCACGATGCTGAATACATCAAACACGACCTCTCCGAGCCATGTGGGGTCCCAAAAACAGAATGCATAAATGGACAGCCAAAGGAAATAGATGAAGACACAGATTATAGCCCAATTTACACTGATATTCTTTGTGTACGACACATTGTCAGCAAGGAACTTATTGTAACGAATGACATTAAAAGGAACAATCACCAACGTATAGATTGCAACCAACGCGGCAAGAATATATGCCCCAAACATCACCTTCTCAGAAGGAAATATACAATAGAGGGGCATAAAGGCTGCAAACAGTAAATATGACAGCACTATGTCACGCTTACTCAACTTCCCCGGACATGTGGTATCAAGAAAAAAGGCGCAAACAAACGGTGTGCACGCCAGATCAAAGAGACTGGAAAGATTCTCTACAAAACGGTTCTCATTAAAAAGAGGGAAAACAAATATAATATCTTTAATGTAACCCAATGTCACATAACAGACAGTAACAAACAGCAGAAACGTCATTCTATTACGCTTTCGCCAGCCATAGGTAATCAAGGTACAAATGACGAAAAATATGGTCGCCATTCCGCGAGTATAATGAGCTAATGCTTCAAAAGAGAAATTCTCAAACATCCTTATATTCTGCTGCTCACTACTGTCCACTAAAAATGGACGGGGTTAAAAATTAAATAAATTCGGTTCACT